>Ga0268362_100015_pt1 | contig 193055 bp, 173 predicted proteins | sample MetcocultureR2M_FD_197214 | JGI IMG/M metagenome (GOLD analysis project Ga0268362, IMG submission 197214) | Soil microbial communities from Anza Borrego Desert, Southern California, United States - Methanotrophic co-culture R2-M | ecosystem: Environmental > Terrestrial > Soil > Desert | place... | reverse complement strand
GCATCGCTGGTCACAGCGCCCCCGTCGAAGGCCACATCGATGCGGCGGCGTGCCACGGGCGCAAACAGCTCGATTTGTCCGGTACAATGTGTCACGGCGGAATCTCCTCACAAATTCGATGTCAGCAATTGAATTTTAAGGGCTTTTCGATTCCGCCACCCCTCCTTTCATGAAATATCCAGGCTAACCCTGCGGTCGAGAGGGACGCTCCGCAAGCGGCGCGGCCGCTCGCTCCGCGCCCCTCACCTCCACGTTAGAGGCCGGCAAGAAAACGCATGACCAAGAACGAGTTCATTAACCTGATGCAGTACCCTCGCGAGTGGGTCGAATGGGGCATGCTCCCGGACGAACTATTGAATGGACAGATCGCAGAATATGAGCCGGGCAGTGAACGGGCCTCGGAGCACTACCGAAACGGTGCCTTCCACTTTTGGCTGCGGCGGGGACCAAGCAAAGATGTTCTTCTCAAGCTAGCCAGATTGAGTTTCCTTGACCCCGACCCATTGATGGCTGATTGGCTCCGAAAAGACTACATCGCGAAGGCAGAAAACGCTGATGGAGAAGTGTTGCGCGTTCTCAGACAGGAACGCCTCTAACCATTTCTTGCAGCCGACGCCCGCGACACTGCATGGCTCGTCTGTGCCTCAGCGCGGGCGCGGCTGAAGAAAATCGTTAAGTGTCTTGCGGAATCACAATGGATGACTGAAGAAAATTATCTAAAAGATTTGAATGAATCTTTAAAGATGTTTCAAACATACTTCCCTGAGAAGAGGGAAGATGTAGACATTATTATTCTTCGAGGGCACCAGTTGGCTGAGTCATTGCTTTATAAATTTATAAAACAAAATGTAAATCACCCGGAGTATATAGACTCCTTTTTTATACGATGGGAACCTTTGGTAGCCCTAGTTAGGGCTATGAAGAACGAAAATACAAAAGAATATGATTGGGTTTGGCCGTCCCTTATGCAACTCGAAAGAGCGCGAAACCAGATAGCTCACAATCTCGAAGCCGAAAAATTGCAAATAAAGATAAGGGACTTTATCAATTGTGTACGTTCTAGGGTAAGTGAATTTGGCCAAATTCCGGGAGACGATGATTTAAAGAAAGCTATCTTTATTGTGTATTGTGGTCTTTCTACGGCTTTAGCTGTAGATAAATGGCCCAATATCACAGCAACTTATTTGGTTAGGGATATGGTTGAAGAGCATGGGCGTAAAACCATCAATCAAGGTTGTATTGATGAAAAGGACACTTAACAAGGCGTCCCAGCTGACGCCCAAAAGCGGCGCGGCTGAACTTTAGCGTTAGACGCCAAGGAGACATCATGACGGTCAAGCGTATGGACAACGTCGGCATCGTGGTGGAAGACATTGATGCCGCCATTGAGTTCTTCACCGAACTTGGTCTCGAGCTCGAGGGGCGCGCCCCAGTCGAAGGAGACTGGGCAGATGGCGTCACTAGATTGCGCGACATGCGCGTCGAGATTGCCATGATGCGTACGCCGGACGGTCACAGCCGGCTCGAGATGTCTCGATTCCTCGCGCCGCCTGTGGTCGCCGATCACCGCAGCGCCCCAGTGAACGCTCTCGGCTACCTACGCATCATGTTTACCGTGGAGGACATCGACGATACGCTCGCCCGTCTCGGCAAACGCGGCGCGAAGCTCGTCGGCGAAGTGGTCCAGTATGAAGACATGTATCGGCTCTGCTACATCCGGGGCCCCGAAGGAATTCTCATCGGGCTCGCCCAACAGCTCGGGCAGCAGACTTCCCGAGCGAATCCCGTGAGCCGTAAGCGTTGAGAACTGAAGCATTGGCGTCTAACGCCAATGTTAGCCGCAAAGGAGGTCATGCCCATGCCGAAGATCGACATCGCGGCGGTGCCCATGAGAAAAGGTTCTGGGTATCCCAGCCCATTCGATGTGCCATGCACTACGCGTACTCGGCGAAGGCTGGGTGACGCAGGTGGCCTTGAGGACTTCGGGGTCAACCTGATGACGCTGCCTCCCGGCGCATGGTCGAGCCAACGGCATTGGCACAGTCACGAAGACGAGTTCGTCTATGTACTCGAAGGCGAAGTCACGCTTGTTGAAGATCAAGGAAGAACTCTGCTGCGGGCCGGCGAATGCGCTGCGTTTCCAAAAGGCACACGTAATGGTCATCACTTGATGAATGAATCATCAGCAGTCGCGATCTATCTGGAAGTGGGTTCGCGGCATCCAGAAGATCTGACGACGTGCTCTGACATCGACATGAAGAGCGCGAACTCTGATGGACGGTTCGTTCGCAAGGACGGCACGCCATATGGTTAGCCGGCGGGAACGATATGTCCTCGTCGCGAGGCTAACAAGCGCGTGCAGCCGACGCGCGAAGACGCACGCGGCTGCACGCGCATCGTTAGCCGTCATCCAGGCATCGCACCGTCGATTTCGCAGAGTCTCGTTCGACTATCCGTTAGGGAATGAAGCTGATTGGTCGCAGTGATTGGCATTCCCTGTACGAGAACTTTCATGAGGTCGAACTTGGAGAAGAGTATGCGCAAGCTGATCGTTGCCGAACACATCAGTCTGGATGGCATTATTCAAGCCCCCGGTGGGCCTGAAGAAGATCCCAGCGGGGGATTCCGTCTCGGTGGCTGGATAGTGCCCTACGCCGACGAGGCCACCGGCCAAGCCGTGCAGGACCTGTTCGCGCAACCGTTCGAGCTGTTGCTGGGGCGTCGTACCTACGACATATGGGCGGCGTATTGGCCGCGCGTACGGGCCGGCCACGCCATCGCTGACCTGTTCAACAGCGTGCCTAAGTACGTGGCCACGCACCGACCCGATACGCTTGACTGGCAGTACAGCCATGCGCTGGAGGACGACCTTGTCGACGCGATTCGCGCGCTTAAACACCAGGATGGCGTGGACCTATTGACGTGGGGAAGCGGCGATATGGTGCGCCAACTGCTTACAGCCGGGTTGGTGGACGAGCTTCGGCTTCTGATTTATCCCGTCGTACTTGGGCGCGGCAAGCGCTTGTTCGACGATGATGCACAGGTGTCGGCCTTCACCCTGGCGCACTCGACCAGCACCCCTGGCGGTGTGCTGATCACCCGCTACGTGCGCAGCGGCGAGGTGCGCACAGGGGCGTTCGAAGAAGTTGAGTAGGAAAAGCCAGTGACGCCTAACAAGCGGTTCCAGGCAACGCTATGTGCAGGGCGCTCGGGCGTGCCTGAACCGCGGCGCCATGCGCAGGGCGCAAGGTTGTACATACAACCACAATACTCTACACTACGACAGTGTTTGAGAGATGTCTGTATTTCAATGTCAATGCCCTAGCAAGAGCAGTGAACCGCATTTGGGACGAGGCTTTCAAGGAACTTGGCTTGTCGCCTGCGCATGCCTATTTGCTCAGACTCGTGCTGGCGTCACCTGGAATATCCCATAAGGCGATCGCTAGTGAGCTAAAGCTCGAGAAATCTACTATCACCCGTTTTGTTGATTCGTTACAGGAAAAGGGGTTGGTCCAAAGATCAAAACTTGGGGCTGAAGACAATCGCGAACAGCGAGTGTTTCCTACCGACAAGGCCAAGAGCATGAAGGAAGCGCTGGAGGCAACATGCGATGCTTTATATAGGAGGATGTGCGGTAATTTGGGCGAAGCTGAAATGAAAGCCCTCGTGGCACAACTTCGCAAAACCGCTCGATTGTTGTCGTGATTTTTTTGCCCATAAAGTTGCTCATACAACCATTAATGGAGATACGGGATGAACCTTACAACTAATCCGATTACCGGATTCGAATCTACGGAAAACGATGGCAAGCCACTTAATGCTCTTGAGGAGTTTTACCGTGCGTTTAATACCCGAGACTTGGAACTCATGAGCGCCAACTGGGCAAATTCCGACGAGGCATCAATGTCCAATCCCCTTGGCGGAGTGCGTAGAGGGTGGGAAGCGATAGAAGAAGCATATTCAAGAATTTTCGCAGGCCCTGCCGAGGTGTATGTCGAGTTCTACGACTATACGATTCACCACGCCGGAATCATGTTCTGCGCTGTCGGTCGAGAAAGAGGATATTTCCGCGCTAATGGGAAGCAAGTTGACCTTGCCATCCGTACCAGTCGGTTTTACCGAATGGATTGCGGAAAATGGCACCAGATACACCACCATGGATCTATCGACGATCCTGCATTATTGGCCGAGTACCAGTCGGCCGTTCTAGGAAAATAGAACAAGAAGCCCAACCCATGATTCCGCCGGATGCTGCGCGATAACACCGCGCAGTGCCGGTGAATCCAAACCTGGAGAATGCAGAAAAACGCCCTACTCGAAAACTCAGCCCACAGACAATCAACAAGTTACAGACGCAAAAATGCTCGAAAACTGGTTTCTTCTACACCATCCTTAGGTGCCCAATGCTTACCCCGGATCACTTCAACAAGCTCGGCGCGCAAAACTTGCCAGGCTATCTTGGCATCGTCGTCACTCATGTGGGACCAGCGGAAGTACGGTCTGAACTCCAGGTAAAGGCGTCGCTCATGGCACCGAATGGTTTTCTTCATGCAGGAAGCGTCGTCGCGCTCGCCGATACCTCGGCAGGCTATGGTTGCGTCGCCAATCTCCCTGAAGAAGCCATAGGGTTCACGACGATCGAACTCAAGTCCAATCATGTCGGAACCGCCCGCGAAGGCATGATCGAATGTATCGCGAAGGCGGTTCACCTCGGCAAGACAACCCAGCTCTGGGATGCAATCGTCATTCACCGAGAGACAGGCAAGACCATTGCACTTTTCCGCTGCACGCAAATGGTTCTCTATGACAAACCGGGCACCTGAGCCTTCCATCAATGGACCTCCCCCGGTCTGCGGCCCGGTCGCCTCTCATGTCAAACCTCAGCCGGCGACAAAAGCAACGGAGGAGTCCCTCGTGAAATTTAGGAGACACATTGAATGATTCGCACGTTTGTGATCGTTCTCGCGGCATTAGGTTCGATAGCTGCCGTGGCATCGGCGAAGTCCTTGCCGCCGAATGCCTCGGCGGCAAGGACACGACAGGCAGATGCCCCCTTGGGCCGCATTGAGCCCACCCAGGCGCCGGTTACCGGTCAGGAGGATTTAGGTGATTTAAGCCAGCCTCGCCAAGTTCTCGCCCAGTTCTATCGAGCCATCAACAACCGCGACTTGAACTTGATGGCCCAAAACTGGGACCAGTCTGCGGAAGCGGCCATGGACAACCCCCTGGGCGGCGTCAAACGGGGCTGGCCGGAGATTCGCTCGGTTTACGAGCGTCTCTTCAGGTTCCGCTCGCAGTACCATTTCGAGTTCTACGACTATACGCTGCACGAGGCAGGCGATCTGTTCTACGTAGTGGGCCGAGAGCGAGGCTGGATCGAGGTTGATGGTACGAGGCTGGACTTGGCGATCCGTACGACACGGATTTTCCGCAGAGTGAAAGGACGGTGGCTGCAGTTTCACCATCACGGCTCAATCGAGGACCCAAACATGCTCGCGGCTTACCAGAACGCCGTGCGGTGAATTCGGGAATCCGAGATGGAAGAACGCCGTGGTAAGGCCGCTCGCCTGCGGTCGGGACAAAGTCTCCGGACCTCACGAGCGTCGTCGATTGCCCCCCTCCGACAAGAGGGGCGCGCCCCTCGCCTTAACCTTATGTCTAAAAAGGAAAGACGCATGGATGTTACTGCTATTCCCTTTGTAGAGAAGGTCGGTATATGCCGAACGGAAGAAGGAACGCTTACACTGCCCTTCAGCACGTCAACGCAAAACCACTTGAACACGATACATGCGAGCGCACAGTTCGCGCTTGCCGAGACAGCCAGTGGCGAAGCACTGCAACGACTGTTTCCCGAGCTTGCGGGGAAGGTTGTGCCGGTCCTGCGAGAATCCCATGTCAAATTCAAAAGGCCGGCAAGCAGTGCTATTTTCGCGTTCCCAGCCGTATCCGAAGAGGCCGTTTCAAAATTCAAAGAGCAGTTTGAAAAGAAACGGCGGTCGTCCATCACCGTCGATGTAGAGGTCAGAGACTCTGATGGTGTCGTCACATCGGTCGGAATGTTTGATTGGTTCGTGCAAGGCCTCCCGCAGGGGAAGACATAACGGGTCGCTTCGGTCGACGGCCTTGATTCCGCTTCGCTCCGGTAAGGCCGCGGCTGAGCTTGGTCACTGGGGGCAGGTATGTCACCGAGATTGGCACATGTCGTTCTTGCGCTGGCAATAGTGGCCGTACAGCGGGCTTGGCTCAAGAGTTGTGAAATACAGGGGGCGCTTACAATGGCTCCTACAGAATGGACAAACCGCGCAGTCAACTGGTGTAAGAAGAATCAGACCGGAAGACGTGCAGAGGCGCTTCGTCTTTGGCTTGGCTGCATAATGGAGGATGAGGATGAATACGGTCCAGTTTGTGGCCAGTTATAACCCTAACTTTCACTTCGAGAGAGGCACTCCGACAGCCGGCTTTGCCGCCTGTTTCCGCGCACCTCAAGCTTCACGTTGAGAATGTAGAAAAACGCCCTACTCGAAAACCCAGTCCACAACCAATCAACGAGTTACAGACGCAAAAATGTTCGAAAACTGGCTTTTTCCACAGCATCGTTAGGCGAATAAAAGCATGGGGACCCAACCGTATAAAGAGATTTTGAGCGCCGTCGCAATTGCTCTCACTTTTGCGGCCTTTGTTCCCTATATCCGCGCAATCGTTAGCGGCGCAACCCGACCCCATGTTTTTTCCTGGGTCATTTGGGGCGCGACAACCTTCGTTGTTTTTCTTGCCCAACTTGAAGGAAAAGGTGGAATTGGTGCTTGGCCCATCGGGGTTTCGGGAAGCATCACCATTTTTGTCGCGGTCTTGGCTTACGTGAAGCGCACGGACATTACGATCACAAGAACCGATTGGATGTTTTTCGTTTCGGCGCTGTCTTCGTTACCGCTTTGGTACTTTACATCAGACCCACTGTGGGCTGTCGTCATTCTTACCACTGTAGATATTCTGGGGTTTGGACCAACGGTGAGGAAGGCATATAGTTCCCCGCATTCAGAGTCATTGCTATTTTTCGCCTTGTTCGCGGCCCGTAATGTCCTCGTAATTTTGGCCCTTGAAAGTTACTCGGTCACGACGGTTCTGTTTCCCGCAGCTATAGCTGCGGCATGTATGTCATTAATGGCAATGGTCACAGTTCGAAGACGAGCATTAGCAACATGAAAGCACAAAACGATAAACCGCCTAACCACGCCGGTTATGGCGAACGTTGGGTGTCATGAAATGAGCACAGAGATCACCATCCAAAGAGCCACTGCCAAGGATGCAGTGGAAATCGCCGAAATGGTTGGCGAATTGCTGGCTGAAATCACGAACGCCATCGGAATTCAGGCGTTCAACTTCAACTTTGCCGAAACAGCATCTAGGCTGACGGACTTCATTAATCAAGAGAAATATTTCGTCTTTGTCGCTCGCAACGAAAATGGAAGGCCAGCAGGGTTCATTTCCCTTTATGAAAGCTACGCCCTCTACGCGGAGGGAGCATTTGGCACCATTCCCGAACTTTACGTTCGGCCGGAGTACCGCTCGGATGAATTGGGTCTTCGCCTTGTATCTCAGGCCAAGGGGTTCGGCTCGTCACGTGGCTGGACTCGATTGGAGGTAACAACCCCTCCCCTGCCACAATTTGATAGAACTCTGGCGTTCTATGAACGCGAGGGCTTTTCTATAACCGGCGGGCGCAAACTGAAGGTTTTGCTATGAAACCGGTCATTCAGGAGGAGATAACGGGCTGCGGCATCGAGTAATGGTCAAATGTTGTGTACGGGGGTGGGCTCAGGCGGCGACTTTCTCGACGTCTTCCTGAACTCCATCCTTGAACACGACTCCCTCGATGACTTGGGCTAAACGGGGGATTCCATTCAGTTTCCGCCAGTGCCGCTCGGCGCTTTTCACCAGCATGAACACCATCGCGAGGATACTTCCCCGTGACACGCAGCCGCGCGTTTTGGCGGTTCGTAACCGGACCGTGGCAAAGGTGGATTCGATCGGATTGGTGGTCCTTAGGTGAATCCAGTGCTCCGCCGGAAAAGCGTAGAACGCCAACAGCGCCTCCCGATCCTTTTCCAAACACGCCACCGCCTTGGGATACTTGGGCCGATACCCCGTCAGGAAACGATCAAACGCTTTCTCCGCCTCCGGCCGGGTCGCGGCCATCCAGATTTCGTGCAGCGCGGCTTTGGGTTGCTGACTCTTGGGCAGCTTATTCAGCACATTGGCCGTCTTGTGGACCCAACAGCGTTGGCCACGGGTGGTCCCGTACACTTGTGGTAAGGCTTTCCAAAAGCCGAGGGCGCCATCCCCGGTGGCCAGGTGCGGATTGACCGTGAGGCCACGGGCCTTGAGATCCAACAGCACCTCGCGCCAGGACGCCTCGCTCTCCCGATAGCCATCGGCCAATGCCAGCAACTCCTTTCGGCCGTCCGCCGTAGCCCCAATCACCACCAGAATGCATTGGGCCGCATCCTCCAGCCTCACCCCGAAATGGAGGCCATCCACCCAAAGATACACATAGCGCCGGTTCGACAAATCCCGCCGCGACCAGCGTTGATGCTCGTCCTTCCACGTCTCTTTCAAGCGGCTGATGGTGCTCGCCGATAGCCCCGGCGCATCCCGGCCCAGCAATGCCGTCAACGCTTCTTGAAAATCCCCGGTCGAGACCCCTTTCAGGTACAACCAGGGCAACAGGTCCTCAAGGCTCTTGGTCCGCCGAAGGTAGGGCGGCAGAATCGCCGAGGTAAACCGGATCGTCTTCGCCCGGTCCCGCACCCGCGGCACCGTGACCTCGATGGCGCCGACGCCGGTTTGGATGGACCGCGTCGGCAGATGACCGTTCCGCACCACCCGCTGGCGGCCGTCCGCCGTCTTCTCGTCCTTGAACCGTTCCAGAAAGGCGGCCACCTCCGCTTCGATCGCCGCCGCCAGCATTCGCTGGGCGCCTTCCCGCAGCAGTTCCGTCAGCGCATTGGCAACCGGGGCGGGTGCCCCTGGATTCTTCAGCGGAATGACTTTATCTTCATGCATGGCGTATTCGCTCCTCTCAACAGGAATTGATGACCTCGAAGACCATCAAGAATACGCCGCCTACCTCAGCCTCTCATCCACAACTTTCGAGCATAACTCCGGCATCGCGAGCGTCGCTGCACTCGTTGGAGTCACTTACAAACAGGCGAAGGCTGTGGCGAATAGTCTCGGCATTATAGAAATCCCCTCACTCAAAATTCAGCTCATGTAGAATGCCAGCGCACCCGCGTATTCCGCCGCATGGGAAGCGGCTCCATCGGCGGAATGCGGGAATACCCTATTCCGCACTACGGCCGGGGCGCACGCTACGCCGACACCCGCCCCGTTGACTATACTCGCCGCATCGTTTTCGTTACGGGAGGGGGAATCCACATGCTGAATCTGCAGAAGGGCTTTGGGATCGGCGATCAGTTCGTTCCCTGGGGCGCGACGCTCGAGGAAGCGTGCCGGCAGCTCGGCATTCAGCCGGGGCACGGTTGCCACAGGGCGGAAGAAGTCAGGCTGCTCTGCGCGAGCGCTTACGGCTTTGCGGCGGTGAACGTCCACCTGGAGGCACCCGCGACGGATCGCCCGGTGACGAGCGTCGATTTCGAGCTGGCGCCCGCAGGGACCGGAACGCCCGAGCCCGAAATCTGGGCCGCGCCCCTGTCCGAACGCTTGGGACCACCGGACCAGGTGAGCCGTTCCGAAATCCCGTCCTATGCCGATCCGGCCGACTGCGTGCCGTTCTATGCCCGCTGGGTACGTCCCGAGACCAGCGTCGGTCTCTCGATCTACGGCGGGTTGCGTAAAGTCGACGGCGGCCAATCCGCCGGCACCTTGTGGTTGAGCTGGAACGAGCAGTTGGCCGCGCAACTCTATATCGAGGAATGGCGTGCTCGCGTCGCCCGGCTGACGGCCATGGCCGAACGGCCGTCGCAGTTGCGGACCTTCGTGCTGGATTGGCCGCAGAACGCGTACTGGCTGACGGGAGACGCCACACCTCAGGCGCTGGCCGCACGCCAGGCGCGTATCAGCCTGTACCAACCCACACTTCTGGATACCCCTGCCAATATCGCCGCCAAGCTCAACCCGCACAGCTTCGCACTCTGGAGCAGCGAGTCGAACGGCATCTGGTGCGCCTCGACTTTGCGGGACAGCGTGATGTTCGAGCTCGGGCAACCGGTGCAGGCCACCTGGGTCGACCTGCAGCCGGCCAAAGGGCCCGGCTATGCGATGCTGCAGCTCGGAGTCTGGTCCGTTTACGGGCGACACGGCTCGCGCGCCATCCGCGACGCCGCGCAAATGCTCGCCGGCTTTCCCGGAGTGACCGTGAAACAGGAAGGGGGCTACGATTGCTGACTTATGACACGCCGGATGCGGGCGCAGCGCCCATGAAAATCGTCACGATCATACTTTTGGTACTCGGCGCACTGCTCGCGCTCGGGGTTTTCCTGGCCGCCCTGCCCTGGATCGAGGTTGCCGTGCTCAATAGTTTTTTCGCCAAGGAAATCGCCACGAACTCAGACCTGCCATGGGCGGCGCCCGGCCGCAAGGCACGCTACTATTCGCTCAAATCCTGGGACTGGAACAACGGGATCACCCGCGTCCCCGCGTGGGGCTCCAACTCGTGGCGCAAGGAGTACCCGCTCGACACGGCAAACAAGGCCTTTGCCTTCCTAGAGAAACACCGCGCGATGAATGCCTGGCCCGCAGCGGGCACCTTCGAAACCTATAGCGTCTATGAACAGCTGCAGCCCGGCGACGTGCACCACCAGGACGATTACGGCAACACCATCGTGACCTATTCCCAGCGCGTGGCGCCCTATCGCTTCTTCATCGTCTCGATCGAACCGACGGTCATCGTCATGCAATCCGCGCCGGAACTGCCCGCATGGCAGGAGGAATACGTGCAGCAGGGATATTCGCGCGACAGCCGCTGGATACGGTGGTATATGAGCCTGCCGGAGCAGCAGCGCTTGCCCGACCTGGTCTGGCTGCAGAACCCGCTGGAGTTCGGCACCGAGCTGCCGCGCGGGAGCGGCTGGAAATGGTTCTCGCCCGACCTCGAACAACTGCCCACCGATTTGCCGCTGGTCGAGAGCGGCAGCGCCGTGATTCCGCTCAAGCACGGTCAACTGAAATTCCGGCCCAGCGAATCGGGATGGCATGTCGTGCGGGAATGAGTCCCATACAGCGAGCAGCCCGAATGAAATGCAGCGAAATCCGGGGAGGTAGAAGCGCCGATCATCCCGGATTCCGCAAGCTTCATCCGGGCTACGTCGGCTATACGGGCACTCGCGAGTCGGTCGGGAATCCATTCCAATCGCAAACGGTCATCCCAGCGCTCCTGGGATGACCGTTTGCGATTGGAGCGCCGAAGCCCCCCTTCCCGACGCCACGTCCCGGCCGAGCGTCTTCGTCGGCAAAGGATTGCCGACCTACGAAGGCTTGAATCAATTCACCCCAGCCGAAGGCGCCAACCACTTCCGCCGAGCCTGTTTTGTCGTACGAACGAGAAGAAAACGCTCTAAGCGCCGGCACGGCTGCATGACCGAGAACCGGCGATGGGGACTCAGCCTGTCAAAAATGCCGGAATTCTCCGCCGTGGCTGTAAAGCGGCGCTCATTGGTGCGACTCGGGGGCATTGGTGGCGCCTTCGTACAGGTGATTTACCGGATTCAGTTGGGATTGCAAGGACCTGAACCGCGACTCCAATAGTTCCATGAAGCTGCGCCGGTCGCCGGTCCAGCGCATCGGTTCGCCCACGAACATATCGCAGAAAAACGGCACCAGCAGGCACTCGCCCTTGGGCATGGCTCGCCCCAGTCCGTGCGTGAACACGGGAACGACCGTCGCTTGCGGGCAGTGCATGGCGAGATGGGCGATGCCGGACTTCAGTTTTTGCATGGTTTCCGGCTCGCCCCGGGTGCCTTCGGGGAAGATGATGAGTACACCGTCCTGGGCCAGTATCTCGTGGCATTCGCTCAAGGGATCGTGATGGCGGTTCCCGCCGCCCCGCGTGACCGGCACGATGCCGATGAAATTGCGCGAAAACCATGCGAGCCAGGGTTTGCTGAGAAAGTAGTCGGCCGCTGCGGCGGGACGTACCCGGTGAATATCGCGCAACGGAAACAGCGATAACAGCACCAGGGTATCCAGGTGGCTGTTGTGATTGGCGGCGACGATCGCCGGGCCGCGCACCGGCAGCCGTTCCCGATTGCGGATATTGAGGCCGAGCACGAACAGGGTGACGGGACGCGCCACCAAGAGGACGAATAACAGGCGGAGCAGGCGCTGCATGATCAGTAGTGCAGATAACGGATGAAATGGAAGAATAACGGAGCGGTGTAGGTGAGGCTGTCCAACCGATCGAGGATGCCGCCGTGACCGGGCAGCAAACTGCCGCTGTCCTTGACGCCGATGTCGCGCTTCAGCGCCGAGATGACCACGTCGCCGACGAAACCGCAAATCCCGATCAAAAGCCCCGCCAACAACGACTCAATCTCCGTCAGCGGCGTCAGCCAGGGTGCGATCAGCCAGGCCAGCAGCGTCGTGGTCGCAACGCCTCCGAGGAAACCCGCCCAGGTCTTGTTGGGACTGACGTTCGGGACGATCCTGCGCCTGCCCAGGCTCTTTCCCCAGAGATACTGCGCGACATCGTTGAGTTGCGTCAGCACCACCAGAAACAGCAGCAGCGTCGCGCCGTTGTAATGCGCGCCCACCGGCTGCGGCAACACCAGCGGATAAGCCATGTGCGAGAGACAGAACACGGTGGTCATCAAACCCCAGCTGATGATGCCGGCCGATCGCAGAAACCCCTGTGTATCGCCGGCCAGTACCATGCGCAACGGCAGGAACAGGAACATGTATACCGGAATGAAGATGATGAACATGCCGTACCAAGCCATGTGCACCCAGTAGTACTGAACCGGGATGGCGAGATAGGCCCAGAACAGAACGCGATAATCGGCACGGCGCGTCGGGATCAGCGAAAGGTATTCCTTGAAGGCGAGAAAGCTCACCAGCCCCAGCACCACCACCGCCGTCGACGGACTGGACACCACCACCAGGCAGAACACGGCGACGATCAGCCACCAGGTGCGTACACGCAGCCGCAGCTCGGTGTAGTCCTTGTTCGGATACCGCTTCGGGAGCAGGAAAGTGATTATCGAAGCGATGGCGAGCAGTATAAAAATGCTGGCCAGCGCATACAGCAACACATCGGGCAGGTACGTCAAATTCATGACTGCGCCTCCCACTGAACCTCTTTTAGGAGCGCGCGAGCGCGGTTCAACACCGTAACCAGCGACAACAAGGCGACGACCGTCAGCACGACATTGAGCCAGGATCCGGCAGGCCACCCCAACCCGATGACCAACCCGCAAGCGCCGAACACGAACGCCCGGTCGCTCTTGCCCATGGGACCGTCATAGCGGCGCAAGGCGCCGACCGTCACGGCGCACACGCCGACGAACTCGGTCAGCCAGGCCAGCAAGACCACGGCCACCGCCAGCCAGGCATGGACGCCTGGCAAAATCGCGAACGCCAGATACAGCGCGGCATCGGAGACCAAATCTCCCGCTTCGTTGAGCAGCCCGCCCAGCGCGCTTTGCTGGTCGTACTGCCGCGCCAGCATGCCGTCGATGGCATTGAGCGCCATGCGCACGAACAAAAAGACCGGCAAGCTCAGCCACAATGACGCGCTCTGCGGAAACCACGCCAGCGCCGCGCCCAGAGCGACGGAAAGCGCCGCCGCCAATACCGTGATCTGATTGGCCGTAACACCGATAGCCGCCAGTTTTCGAACGATGCCGCTCAGGCTTTGCTGGAACAGGGGTTTGAGTTGGTAAATGCTGGGCATGATGTTGTCCTTATTCTTTTTTTGAAGCTTCGGAGTTCATTTTTCTGGGCATAGCTGGTCCGCCTCGCGCAAGACGGTTCTCAAGCTGTTCGATGCACCTCAAATCAACGCCTAGGAAACCCGGCATAGTTTGCCAGTAAAACGAATGTCCCACCTATTGCGAAATATCACGACCCATACGGCCTAATTGTTTTACGACCAGAGGGTCTGCGTACCTAGGTCATACTTGAAGGAAAGACATGGCTATTGATCACCCACAACTTCAGCGCTTTCGCAAGCAAACGGCCATATTGCGGTAAGCCGCGGACAATTGGAATTCGAATGGCGGCATCTCATCAGTCGGTTGGAAACGCGCGATCCGAGATGACTGGGATCATCGGCGTTCGCACCCCGGAGCCATACCCGCTTTGTGTTACCCGGCACCCGGCAGTATTGCCGAATTGGCAAATGGGTACGGCGGGAAACGGTCGGGCTTATTTGTAGATATCTGTGGATATATTCCCGGTGGAGAGGTGTCACACAAGGAATGGCTGACAGGTTTCGATCAAAGGAGTGATTCAAACATGGACACGCAGCGTATTTTCAACCCGCGCATTTTCTCCGGGGTTTTGGCCTTTGCGATGCTGGGTGGGCTTTGTTCGTCTTGTGCAACGATGGAGGCCGACCGGGCGAGGGACACCGAGCAATTGCTGGCCGCGGCAGGGTTCAAGGTAAAACCCGCCGACACCCCGGACAAGCTCGCCCATGTTAAGAGCCTGACCCAGCACAAGCTGGTGCCGCACGAGAAGGACGGCACGGTGTATTACGTCTACGCCGATGCCACGACGTGCCGGTGCGTTTACTGGGGGCCGGAGGAGGCTTACCAGCGCTACCAGCGATTGGCAACGCAACAGAGAATCGCCGAAGATCAAAGAATGGCCGCCGAAATGAACGAGGATGCCGCCATGAATTGGGAACTGTGGGGACCGGGATACTGGTGGGCTTATTGATTTGCGGAAGCAAAGGGGCCCGTAGGTTTGGCCATCGCGGTCCTTCTTTTTTGGGGGCAGACTTTTGCTATAGGTCTAGATCTCTTCGCGCGAAACGACGATGCCGAGTGAAACGGAAGCCGCCGAAATGAACGGTAAACGTCTGATCCGTCCACTGACCCTTTAGAGAATCCGGACGAGCGGAAATAAGCCATGCTGCACAGGCAACTCTGTTCGGTTCGAAACATCATCCTTGCCGCGTTCTTGCTCTCGGCAGTGTCGGGCGCGACGGCAACCTGGGACCATGCGCACGGCGATGCCGCCAACAGGGGATTCGTCAATGTGGATACGGCACCCGCCGCAAACGACCTGGTGCGTGTCGCCGATCTCGGCTCGTTTGCAATAGGCGCCGGCCCCGTCATCGCCGCGGACGGTACGGTTTATCTCGGCAATCGGGCCGGTCTGCTGAAAGCGTTCGCACCGGACGGTACGTTGAAATGGACGCGCGACACGCCAGGCCATGAAATCGTGGCCTCGCCGGTCATCGGCGCCGATGGCTCGATCTATGTGATCGGCGCGAGGACCGTGCGCGATCATCGCGGCGGCCAGGTAGTCACCCGTAACGAGTTGACCCTGTATCGATTCACTTCCACCGCCGCCATGCTTTGGGCGGCCCCCTTTCCGGAAGGCACCCTCACGCCGGCTCAATTCGGAACGGGTGTGACGAGCGCGGCGCCCAACATCTGGCGCTCCGGTGCGACCGAAGTCATCCTCGTGCCGGTCCTTCACCGTAGCTACAACGGCCACGTGATCAGCATCGTGGCGTTTTCCACCGGCGGCGGCGTTCTGTTCAACCAGCCGGTCACCACCGTGGATTACGGCGACATAACGGGCGGCGCGAGCGTCGGCGAGACTTTGTGTGGGATATTCTTCTTTCTTCCTCCTTGTTTTCTCGAGGAAACGGTACCGATACCGGAGCCCAACGAATTGCCGCCCGAAGTCAATCCGCCAATGCCGAGCGTGGCCCTGTTCACATCGATCGGTAACGAGCCGTTCGTGGTCGTTGCCGACAATTATCAGAACATCGTCGGCTACACCTTCTCGCCAGAGGCCGGCTTTCAAGAGAACTTCCGCAAGCACATCACCAACGATGAAAGGGGAATCAGCATGTCCTCGCCCGTCATGCTCGGCGACGGGCATTCGGTCGTGCGCGGCAATTCGGATTCGCAAGGCTGGGTTCTATTCGCCGGACCGCATCCGGTCGACTGGACGGAGGTTGTCGTACCCCACACCGGCACGACGCCGACGATCACCGGAGACGGCAAGATCGTCATGGTGGACCGGGCCGGCGGGGTCACCTTGGTGAGCACCTATCCGAACGTGGGCGTCGTTGATCCGCACATCCCGCTCGCGTCGGAATCGATCGCGCCCGCGGCGGCATCGCGCACTCATATTTTCGTCTCGGGCGTGGATAAGCTGTACACCATCGACGCGGCAAGCCTGCAAGTGGTCGAGGAGTTCCTCTGGGAAGGCGGCGGCCTCTCGTCGCCGGCGATCTCCGCCGACGGAAGGGTCTATGCGCTCGCGGGCGACACGCTCTATGGCTTTCCGGCGCCGCCGTCGCGTTGTCCTCCCGGAAGCCTGTGCCCGGGCACGGTACGTCCTCCGATCGCGCCGGCATCAGCGAGACCCTGACGGCCGTTGTTGCTGAGCGCGGCGCCAAGCGTAAAGTAATGGGCGCACCACCAATATCCCCGGAAACTCACCGTGCCGGGCGGGTCAGCCTGTGAACGGGTCGGGCTTTCGTATTGGCTTCGGATAGTGCCAAGTGATTCGTTTTGTGAAACGGAAGCGGCCGAAGTTCAAACAATAAACGCCTCAACTAGCCATCAACATATACACCTCGAAGCTGCGAACTCTTGCGTCGTTCTCGGTGTCGGTTTTTGGTTGAACAACAGTTAAAAAGTAGCGGCTATGAGGCTCTGGAGTCTGCATCCGAAATATCTCGACCCATGCGGTCTGGTCACATTGTGGCGGGAGGCCCTGCTTGCCCAGGCCGTACTCGAAGGAAAAACGAAGGGCTACGTTCATCACCCGCAACTTCATCGTTTTCGCACCCAGCCTGACCCGGTCGGATTCCTTGCCGAGTACCTAAGGGCGGTCTACGCGGAGGCGGCAAGCCGCGGCTACCGGTTTGCGGCGACAAAGATCAGTCGCTCGCGGGCAGACGGCCGTATCGCGGTAAGCCGCGGACAACTGGAATTCGAGTGGCTGCATCTACTGAGTAAGTTGGAAGCACGCGATCCGGGATGGCTGGCTAGGATCGCCCGCGTCCGCATTCCGGAACCGCACCCGCTTTTTTACACTGTGCCTGGCGGTATCGCCGAATGGGAGAAAGGGCACGGCGACGCCCGACAACCGGGTGCAGCCGGCTCTTGAGGTCCGCCCTCGGATCATCGTCTCGCCTCACCACTTTACAGGTCACAACAAGGGTCGGCTTGCGTAGGACGTAGCGTACCCGGATATTGCGCCGCATGAAACGACGGAATGCCCGACTGTCGACGCCATCGCGTAATTGATGGAATGCGGTTTTTCGCTGAAAGAATCAGACGTTTGTAATTTGGTACAGATTTCTTTAGGCGAAGTGGCTATGCTCACTGAAACGGAAACAGGCGGGGTCAAACAAAAATAGCCTGACCCAGTTTATCCCGAACCCGCGACTCGGCTTGCCGGCGTGCGGCTCGTCGAGTTCGGCGTAAAACTGGCGGTGAATCACCGATGAGCTTGCCGTCCAAGCCGTCATCCCGCCGGCCTCGTCGCAAAGCGGTGTTTCGCGCGACTCACAACGGCCCGGTGAATTCGAACAGTTTCTTATACAAGGAGTCTTCGCTTGGCTGAACCGCTCAAGAATCAATTCGGAGTGGACGTGCCCGGCAAAATTGCCGGGATGATATCTGCGAAATTTCATCGATTCTCTGCTGACGCGTTCGTCAGAGATGCTCTTGACGGATACGAGGCTCTCGATCTGATGCCGCGCGGATTGAAGATCGCACAGGCACTTCGCCGCCATTTGCCTGACGACTATGCGGAGGCCGTCGAGATACTGATTAACTCGCTCGGTCCGAAACTCGAAAAGACCGAAAACTTCGGAATGGCGCCGTTCCTGTATCTTCCGCACGTTTGCTTTGTTGCGGGATACGGGCTCGACCACTTCGAGGTTTCGATGCACGCCCAATACGAGCTGACGCAACGATTTTCTGCCGAGTTCAGCATTCGGCCATTCTTGGAGCGGTATCCGGAAGCAACGCTTGCTCGCCTTACGATTTGGGCGAAAGACCAAAATCCCCATGTTCGTCGCCTCGTATCCGAGGGAACGCGTCCCCGCTTGCCGTGGGCGCCCCGGCTGCGGTCTTTCCAGAAAGACCCCCGACCAGTGTTGGCACTGCTTGAATTGCTAAAGGACGACCCGGAACTTTATGTGCGCCGTTCCGTAGCAAATAATCTGAACGATATCGGTAAAGACCATCCGTTAATACTTGTCGAAACCGCACACCGGTGGATGAAGGATACGACGGATGAAAGACGCTGGCTCATCCATCATGCGCTACGTTCAGCCGTGAAGCGTGCCGAACCGGGAGTTCTTGAGGTTCTGGGTTTCGGCAAAAATGCAAAGGTATCGGTAAACAAAGCGAGCATCACCCCTGAACGCCCCATGATTGGGGACTCGGTGGCGATCGCCTTTGAAATCACAAACACCGATTCGCAACGGCAGCGTGTGTTGGTGGATTTCCGCGTCCATTTTGTGAAGGCTAACGGAAAAACCAGTCCAAAGGTTTTCAAATTAAAAACTATCGAGCTCGCGCCTCAGGAAACCGTACAACTGGGGAAGACTATTTCCTTGGCCGAAATGACGACGCGCAAACATTACACCGGGACGCACCGGGTCGATGTTCTGTTGAACGGATGCGCTTTGCCCTTAGGGTTATTTGAACTGATGAACGATTAGCGGCTGCTTGGGATTGGTCCCGGACACCTTGCCCTGCTTGAGGATCGAGTGCTAATGCATGAAAGCAAGAAGCAACTCTACGCGATTCGCCGGCGTCCCCTCCGGTGGCTGCGGTGGTGAACCGGGGCATTAGCTTTCCATGACCTACTCAACGCTTGGTTGGCTATTTGCAGTTGCCGTCACTCTGCACAATGCCGAAGAAGCGCTGCTTTTACCGAAGTGGTCTATGCGCGGCGGTCGGTGGCGCGCTCCAGTGAGTGCGTTTGAGTTCAGATTCGCTGCGGCAGTCCTTGCGCTTCTTGCCTATGGAGTCGCGTATCTCTCCTCGATACAAGGCCCGCAAGCCATGGCAGCCTACGCTATAGCCGGCTACGCGTTGGCAATGCTGCTGAATGTCTTCTTTCCGCATGTCTTGGCAACCATTGCGTTGCGCCAATACGTGCCAGGCACGGCAACAGCTTTGTTATTCAATCTGCCGGTGTGCAGCATGCTGCTGTATGTTGGAGTGCAGGATGGATCTATCAGCACCGACAAATTCGCGTGGTTTGGTCCAGCGAGTGTTGCAGTCATTTTGGCGAGCATACCGGTACTGTTCTTCATTGGCCGAAAAGCCAGACCGGCATTTCTGCGGATTGGAATACCGTTGCCATAACCCGCACGACGCCAAAGAAATACCAGAGGCGTTATGACGTAAGAAGGAATAAAAAAGGCGGTTTTGCACCCCCTCTGCAAAACCGCCTTGCTCATGCGCTAAAGTGCGAGCTTGGAGGATATCTTACCTAAGTTTCAACACACCGGCGTCGATCGCATCGCACACTTCCCTACCCATCAGCTGTTTGGCGCAATCCATGATTTGCAAGAGCACGCCGAAGATGGCCAGTGCGAACCAGCCGAATACGACGAAGCCGTAATGCAGCGGTGCCACGAACAATTCTTCCATGAACCAGAAGGTGTGGCCCCATTCATTCAAACCGACATTCGGAAGAATCATGAACGGGCCGACGGTGAAGACAATGTAGGGAAGAGAGATGCCCACACTGAAGTACGGCAAACGGGTTTTTGCGTAGAGAAACGAGGCGAATCCGGTGATGATGTAAATCGGATAGGACAGATAGAATTCGATGATGTGGCTGGGCGTAAAATCGGTATCCCTCACCACGGTCTGATGCCAGGTTGCATCCTGCTCGGTGAAGTAACTTCCGCCGAAGTACACTGCCGTGGCGTAGAGGCACAACCAAACCAGATGGGTCATATTCCTGCGGAGGTTCTCGCGTGGCGTCACGGCGGCGAGATTGCGGTCGCGAGTTTTCCAGATATACCCCCACAGAAGAGACGCCACAATGACCTCGATCACAATCTGGGTGTATAAAAAGTTCATCCAGTACGTCTCGAATTCCGGTGAAAACGAGTCCAGACCGGCCGCCCAACCGTACACGCCTTCATACCAGCGCACCCAGACGTAGAAGGCGATGTAAAGTGCAACGCCGCCGAAAAGATTGCGCTTGTTGAGCAGCGGCGCATCGCTCTCCTGTGCGCCGACGGCAGGAGTCGCTTTTGCCTCTTGCTGTATATCGAAATCGCTAGTAGCCATCGTGTGCTCCCCTAAAATCAATATGTTTTGGTTCTTGTCGAACGAACTGCGAACAGCTCTTGATCATTGCAACGGCGCGACCTTGAAGAGGTCTGACCGTGGCGAAGATCATAAAGAAAGGGGATGGCGGGTATTTTGTTTCAGGTCAGCCGCTGAGCGGCTCTAAACTGATCCAGATCAGTTTTTCGGGGGAAAGCGGGAATGTCTGCCGAGGGGTTATTCCATTCGGCATTCGAGTGAACATTAATTGTAGGGTGGGTTAGCGAAGCGTAACCCACCGATTCGAGGCCGCTCGGTGGGTTACGGCCTCGCGGCCTAACCCACCCTACAAAAATTAATTCCTTATTGAAAGCAATTTGGAATTAGGAATCATTGTGAGCAGAATCGCAGCAAGCCGTCCATGTCGAGTATGCGGACCATCTTGCCTTGTACCAGGATCAGCCCGCTCGCCTCGAATTGACTCATTAGGCGGCTTACGGTTTCCGGTGCCAGACCGAGATAATTTCCGATTTCCTGCCGGGTCATGCTGAGACGAAACTCCGTTGGCGAGAATCCTCGCTTTCGATGACGTTCGGAAAGATGCGCCAGAAATGCCGCCAAACGTTCGTCGGCCTGGCGGCGGCTGAGGACGACCCGCTGGATGCCCAGTTGGAATTGACTTCCGGAAAGCTGCAACAATATCTGCGAAAGCTTGGGGATTTCCCGTCCCAACCGTTCCAGCTGATGAGGCGGCAGCTCGCAGTAGCTGACCGTTTCCAAAGCAATCGCGGAACAGGTATAACGCTCTCCGCTGAGTCCGTCGAAGCCCAGCAGTTCGCCTGGCATCACGAAATCGACGACATACTCGTTGCCTGCGCCGTCCAGGGTAACCAGTTTGACCGTGCCGGACTTCAGCGCCAGAAAGCGGTGGAACCACTCCCCACTGTGATAGAGATAGTCGCCTTTGCCGAGCGTGCGATTGATTGTCACGATCCTGCTGACCAACTCCACTTCTTGCTCGCTAAGGCCCTGCGGAATGCAGAGTCTGCCGAGACTGCAGGACTCACAACTAACTTGGGGTCGGCGTTTTGAGGAGAAAAGTTGCTGGAAACTACTCATGGAGGACTATCTGCAAGAATTTCAGAATAGGCTAAAGTTTGCAAAATTTTCCGTCAATTTTATCGAGGCGCTACCATTGTCCGTCGGCAGGTTCGACTTGGTCTGTTATCAAAACGGAATAAAATAGGGTCATATACTGGTATTTTAGGCGTCCGCCCCCTTTTTCGCTACTGAAGCAATAGCTTGAACAAAACGATGGAAATAATGTTTTCGAACATTGATGATGGTGATTTAGTCCGTTGTTCTGAGCTATATGTCGCTAGTTTTCATGAGTTTCCCTGGAATGAAGAATGGACGCCGAACAATACCTTTGAAAAGCCGAGTGACTTTCTAGCTCTTCCTAAAGCAGTCGCTATCAAGAAAATAAGTATCGACGATACATGTGGCTTTCTTTTTGAAGAAGTTCAGCGATGGAATGGCGCTATGCCATATTGCCTAAAAGAAATATGTATCAGCAAAGCCATTCAAAGGGAAAAAGTCGGCACAGCTCTTACGATGACGCTTGAGGAAATGCTAAGAGAAAGTTGAGTATAAAGAATATACCAGGCTACCCATAGAGATAATATCCATTCGCGCTTCTACTCGTCGTTAGGATTTCATGAAAACAAAAGCATCATGGGATGGGAAAGCCCACTGAGAAAAGCGTCTAAGAAGGGCGATCAATCGGGACTCTGGGCTTAGGAACCGTTTTTCTCATTTTTGAATCAACCCGTTATCGCCAGCTCTGGATAACGAGGACCTATTTTCCCATCATGAACCGCATAATTGAGGATCAAGGAGAATGCCATGACTGTTACGAATAGCCAATCGGGGACCAACGTCCATGAAGTTTCCGAAGGGATTTACCGCATCAATACGCCAGTTGTGATCGAAGGCGCAGGCGGCTTCACATTCAACCAATATCTCATCGTCGACGATGAGCCTTTGCTGTTCCACACCGGGCCTCGAAAGATGTTTCCTTTGGTGCGTGAAGCCGTGGCGAGCATACTGCCGGTCGAACGGCTTCGATACATCGCTTTTTCGCACGTGGAGGCTGACGAGTGTGGATCACTCAATGAATGGCTTGCCGTATCCCCTCGATCCGTGCCTGTGTGCGGTGCGGTTGCGGCGATGGTCTCCATCCAAGATCTGGCCGATCGGGATCCTCGGGCGCTCGCAGACGGAGAGACGCTGACCTTGGGCAAACATCGCGTGCGCTGGCTCGATACGCCCCATCTGCCCCATGCCTGGGAATGCGGCTTCCTGATGGAAGAACGAACCCGCACCTTGCTCTGCGGCGATCTGTTCACGCAGGGCGGCGCGAATCTACCCCCGGTCACGGAAACGGACATCCTGGGACCCAGCGAGGCATTCCGACAGAAAATGGATTACTTCTCGCACGGGCGGGATACCCATGCGCTCCTCGAGCGGCTGGCCGCCACCGAGCCGACCACCCTGGCGTGCATGCACGGCAGCGCCTGGTCCGGCGACGGCGCGAAACTGCTGCGTGCTCTGGCCGATGCACTATCGGCTTAGTACAGGCTGCGTGGCCTTGGGGATACCCCAATGACCGACCTACTCCCTCGGCCGTTGAGAACATGAAGCGTCCGCCGGTTCCGAGCCTGTCCCGCCAAAGGGCTGTATCGTACTCGAGGATGCCCCGGCCGGAGTAGCGTCCGGTTTGAAAGCCGGCATGCGGGTAATTGCGGTTCTTACCTCGCATACGTTGGAGCAACTGCAAGGCGCCACCGTACACATTCGGTCACTTCTGGACCTGCCGCTTGCATTTCGGAAACTAGGATATTTCATGCTACGCTCCGAAAAGGATGGGCAGCCCGAGGAAGCAAAATGGTCGCGTCTGATTCCTTTTGACCTCGATGGCCTGCGCTATGGCCTGCGCTGTAGATCGGCTCCCTGGGAGAGAATGGGTTGGGCCGGATGCCGCTACAATCCGGCGGGTTCCGCCGACAGTTCCTCGAGGGCGAAGCCAAAGCTTTCGCAGCCGCGGCTCGCATGCGTGAGGTAGCGGCCAAAAATCCTCATCAGATAGATCGAGCCGAACTCCTCATATCCCATCCGCGAGACCGACTTGAGCGAGTCGAAATTGTTCGACTCGACGTAGGAGATCAGTCCCCTGTATCCCTTACCGAGATAGTGTTGCAGAGCCAGCGTCATCCCGATCGCGTGGAGCCGCTGCCCGCGATAGCGAGCATGCGTGAATCCCTTGTACATATAGACGTAGTCGCGGTTGAAGCGCAGCAGCAGATCCGGAGGATCGATGCGCGTCGGGCGAAACGAATACCAGCCGTAAGAGGCGAGCTGATTGCCGTCACAGATGCCGTAGCACTCGTCGCCTTTTGCCAGCGCCTCCTCTATGAAGCTCTCCGACATCCCGTTTTCGGGGTTAAGGGCGAACTCGCGAAGCCTCTTCGCGGTAAGGAAGCTCGGTCGGTAAGGCTCGGGGCATTGCGTAAACTCCAGATTGACCCGCCCTATCGTCACCGCTCGTAGAATCTTGAATACTGTAAAGCAGTTTATCCCTTTCACCGCGAGATCGTGCAGTTCCTGGGTAAACCCGCAGCGTCCGCCGAACGGAAAAACGGAAACAGTCCCTGTTGTATCCATATGTTGCACTTCCCTGTCAACTAATGAACCCGTCAAGGATGTCGAAAATCGAGTCTGAGTTCAACACCGAGCCGGAACTGGGCTACGGCGGCAAAACGGTGTGCTGAGGCCTTGGGCTCGGGCAAAATCGATTGCGGGGAAGGTAGTATTTCAAGAAACTTGTAAACATCACGCCTGACTAATGAGCAAACCCTCCCGTCAATTCATGCGTCAACTCACCACCACGAACCACAGCCGCGACAGCGCCGGCCTCACCTATGTTTACCCGGTCATTTCCCGGCGCTCCGGCGGGTTATCCATAGGCATCAATCTCAACCCCAACAATGCCTGCAACTGGCGTTGCGTCTACTGCCAGGTGCCGGATCTCGCCCGCGGCGCCGCTCCCGACATTGATGAAGACTGTCTGCGAGAAGAGCTGCTCGGACTCTTGAACGATGTCTTGCTCGGCGATTTCTACGAACGGTTTCAGATACCGAACGAACAGCGCGCCATCAAGGACATCGCCATCTCGGGAAACGGCGAACCGACCAGCTGCAAGACCTTCGACCGGATCGTCGAGTGGATCGGCGCGGTTTGCGGCGAGTTCGGCCTGCTCGGCAAGATCAAGCTCGTGCTGATCAGCAACGGCAGCCTGATGCACAAGCCCGTCGTGCAGAAAGGCGTGAAACGCTGGGGCGAATTCGGGGGCGAAGTCTGGTTCAAAGTCGACAGCGCGACGGCCGAGGGCATGCTTCGGATCAACCAGGTCAACCTCGCCCCGGAGACCGTGCTCCGCAATCTGGAGATCAGCGCACGGCTTTGTCCCACCTGGATTCAAACCTGCCTATTCGCATTCGACGGCGAGCCACCTTCCGAAGCGGAACTGGACGCGTATCTGGATTTCTTGGCCGAGCTCAAACGGCGTAGCGTGCCGATCCGGGGCATCCTGCTCTACGGCCTCGCGCGGCCCTCGATGCAGGAGCAGGCGCCACGGCTCTCGGCTTTGCCGGAGGCATTTCTGGATCGAATCGCGGAGGCGATTCGAGCGCTCGACATGGCCGTCCGCGTGAACCGATGATTCGACCCGAAAGAACACTCTTTCCGCTGGCTCCCAAGCTCCCGCTTCGGAGTCTTATCCGTGAAACTCAAGCTTCTCAAAACCGCATGCGAATCGCGAAGCAGGAGCTTCTCGAACTGGGTTCCCAAACGGGAGTTTGGAAACCAGCGCAACTTCGCGGTGAGAAAGCACGGACGGTAGGATTCGGGGCACTTCGCAAACTCCCGATTGACCCGGCCGATCGCCACGGGCCGTAGAATCTTGAACACCGCAAAGAAATTTATTCCCCTCAGCGCGAAATCGTGCAGTTCCTATGTAAATCCGCCGCGACCGCCGAAAGGAAAAAGGGTAACGATCCCTGTCTCATCCATCTTCCTGACCTCCTTTTCAACTTAGGAATCCCCGCCGAGGATGTCGGAAATCGAGCCCGAGTTCACCAAGGCGGCGTCGGAAGCCCAAAACGATTGCGCAAATGGCCCGGACGGGGACAGGGCCTGATCAGGTCGCAACACTCTCCAAGACTGACGCCCACCGGCTCCGGCATCAAGCACATCCAGCACGAGAGACCTTCCGGTGCTTCGATGCCCCGCACCTTCCCGGACGCGGCGTGAGCTCGTGGCGAAACGGCTCACCCCCTTGGCGGTCTCGCCATACTCCGTCGCACCTGAAGATGAGGACGAGCTTATTGTGTCGACGGGCGCGATGTGGAATTAGACGCGACGATAAGGCTTAGCTGTCTCGCGGCTTCGCCGCCGATATCACGTTGTTGAGACTCCCCGTTCTGCAATGGACACTTACGGTACTCCAGCGTACCGACCGAGCCACGGATCGAGGCTACTTTACATGAGGGACATGTCCACTTATGCCAAGGAGCTTTCAAAATTGAGAGCGGGTGTAGCTTCACAGGTTCGTAAGTCTTCCTGTGTCGCCGGTAATCGTTTACTTACCCAACTATCCCCTGGGGAGATCGAGCGTCTGACGCCCCATCTGGAGATTACCCGAATTTCGCCGAAAACCCCGCTTTGCACGCAAGCCTATCTGTATTTTCCAACAACCGCTCTTGTCTCAATTATTTATACCCTGGCCAGCGGTTCGACCGTAGAAATCGGCGTCATAGGCAACGATGGCGTCGTGGGTTTAAACACCTTCCTGGGGGGGACGGCGCCAGGCCAGGAAGTTTGCACACTCGCCGGGGACGCATTCCGAATCAAGCTTGCCTCGCTGCATGCCGAATATTGCCGCGGCGACCTACTCCAGCGCGTGCTGTTGCGCTATAGCCAAGCCTTTCTTGCTCAGGTTGCACAAGCCGCCGTGTGCAATCGTTTCCATTCCATGGAGCAACGCCTATGCCGCTGGTTGCTCCTGCGCCTCGACCGACTCTCGTCTAACGAGATAGCCGTGACGCAGGACGGCATTGCCAACATGCTGGGCGGCCGCCGGGCGACCGTCACCGTCGCTGCGGGCCATTTGCAGGAAATGGGACTGATTGTTTGCTACCGGGGCCGAATCACGGTTTTGGACCGGTCGGGCTTGGAAGCGGCCGTTTGTGAATGCTATTGGGCCGTCAACCAGGAAGCAAAATCGCGACGGGTTGGAAACGCCATCCGTCATTAAGGAGTCGGGAACGCCGGAACAATCGGCGCCCATTAGGGGCGTGGCCCGGGCACCGCGGAAGGGGAACGGCCGGTTGCTGCGGTAGCGCGGGTACGCCAGTCCTGTTTAACCGTGCAGACAGGACTAACAGCATGCTTGCAGCGTCAAAATCATCCGTTCGATTCCGATTTTTTTTGCATTGGGTACGCCAGCGTACCGATATCTCGTTGCGGCCGAGTTAGTTTGTCAGCGCGTTCTGAAGATGCGCTGGACATTTCCTCTCCGGCGGAAGTTCAGCACCTCCAGGCTAACGCATTAGGCTCCGCCGCTAAAGGGCGCTTCGAGGGAGCTTAATTTATGGACCAAGCGCCGCAACATTTCGGAGGTTGATATGTGTACCTATGAGAATCGGACGGATGTGGCGAAGATCGAAAAACAGATTGACAGGTCTCTTCAAGACGAAGGGAAGGCAAAGGAGGTGTTGCGCGAAATTGCGCAGCTTTGCCTTGATACCAAGAGACAACCCGATTACATGTCGCAGTGGCTTTCTCTTTTGAGGAAGAAAGGAATAGACGCCAGAAAATTGGCGGGCAAGAACAATTATGTAGAAATATACCCGAGTGGAACGCACGGAAAAGGTAAAAGTGACAGGCTGCTATTCCAGGTGGAAGAAACGTGGGTAGAGGTCGTGGAAGCAGGTGAAAGCACCCATGGCGGCGCGTTGAAGCTGAGTGCCGTATCGACCATGTCCTTGGCTGAACTGGATCAAATCATCGCCGCCGGCCCCCACGCGGCTTTAGACGCAGTCCTCGCCACGGACCAATCGGCCTTCCAGGACTCCGATGGGTTGATCTCGTTCGTAAACATGTCCAGCTCTTTCGTTACCAGCAACCCGGAATACAAAACCGGACGGGAGGTCTGCGACAAAGTTTCCAACTTCTTCGCGACCCTGCGAATCAAGGTTTTCGGCTATCTACAGAAGAACCCCGGCAAGGTTCTGCCGGGAGACAGCGTGCCGAAAACGCAGTGGGACGCCGCCGTGACCCACTATATGCAATTTCTGCTGACTCAGGCCGGCGGACTCACGAATTACAGGGTCACAACGGAGACCTATTCTGTAACTCAGGTCATCACCGAGTTCAGCACCTCGCTGATCAAGCTTCTATTCGACGCGGCCGCGGCTCCCGAGAGCATCGTGAGCGATGTCGTGAAGTTTGTGCAAGGAGTCGGACAATCCCTGCGGGCGAGTTGGGACGACAAGTCCAGGCATTATGCGACCGCCTTGCTCGGTCAATGTCACGAAGCGGTTCCCGTAGATGCTTCGGACCAGACCACCGTCTACTTCCCCAAGATCAAGTACTACTACATCTCGGTCGACTCATCCCAGCATGCCTTCACGTCCAGCTGTGCAACGGTGGAAAAATTGACCTTCGACTTCAAGTACGAGTACTACGTCACCGGCTTGAAGGCATCGATATTGGACACGACCTCCGATGACTACAAGCAGTTCGTGGCGTTTCTGGACAAGGCACAAGCAGTGTCGTATCAAGACGCCAATAACAATCTCGATGCGATCCTGGATAACACGGTATCGGACGAACCGGCTACATCCCTGGAATTTTCCTCCGACCCGAGCGTGAACGTGTTCGGCGTTGACTTGACGGAATATCCCGGTGTGGCCATCAAGCCTCCCCGAACGATAGAGCGGGTATTGAACAGACACGCCCGAAGCGCATCGTAACCGGCAGGTTTCGTGAATCCGCTCTCGTATCGGAGCAATGTGCTTCTTTTAACCGCCGACCGACCGGGAAAGCTTGTTTCGCAAGAGATAGAGCCCCTAGCTGGGTAGCCCTGCCCGGCGGACTCGGCGAACGTCCGAGTTAGCGTTAAGCATCCCCGGCTTTGGCCCGGGCCATCATGGCACGTGCCTCAGCTGGGGACCTTGCCCACCATTGATTAGGAGGAAATGAGGTATGAATGCATCCTTCACACTGGCTACAAGTCGCCCGTACAGCTCTCTGTTACGGGAGGTGAGCATTCTGGGAAAGCTCTTCGCATCAAAGCAATTGGCCTTTGAGATGCAGGCGCAGACCGAATCCAACTGGTGTTGGGCCGCGACGGCAACAAGCGTGTCTCACTTTTATTGGCTCACGAGCACATGGACGCAGTGCCGCGTCGCGAGCAGCGAGTTGGGACGAAGCGATTGCTGCAACAGCACGGTCCCACCGGCGTGTAACGTTCCGTGGTATCTCGATCGGGCGCTGACGCGTACCGATAATTTTGTCAGTATGATGGGACAGGCCAGCTTTCAGCAGATACGCGATGAAATCGATGCCGGACGACCCGTCGGCGCGCGGGTTGGCTGGAACGGGGGTGGTGGCCACTTCATGGTGATCTGCGGCTATAGCCTTGTTGGCGGTGTCGAATACTTCGATATTGATGACCCGATCTACGGCAATAGCCATCTTGCCGTCTCGGAGTTCGCCAGTAACTACCAAGGCAGCGGAACTTGGACGCACACCTACTTCACCAAGAGTTACTTCAAGATGCCGATTAAATTATTGATTCCCAAAGAACCAATTCTTCGCCGGATATGGGAAGCTCGACCGCTGTTGAGCTTGAAGCAAGATATGACGTTCACCGGGGACATGCGCGATGCCTTGCAGGAAGGACGTGCCTCCCTTGGAATGGCACATCGCATCTATTCGGTCGGCTTGGATTCATTGGTCGCCGATCGAGCTCCGGCACCCCACGCGATCGGTATTCGTGTCTATGAAATATCCGGCGACACGCCACAGGCTTTCTTCGATGTCAGCGAAGAGGAACAACCACGCCTGCTGCAGATGTCCGCATCGAAGAACCATCTGGAACCCTTCGCGCGTGGCATGGCGGAAGCGCTGGCAACGGTTAAACAGATCGGCGAGGAATGTGAACTGAGAATGTTCCGTGTGCCTGCTCTCAATTTCGAGGCGCTATGGATTAATTGTGAAGATGAAACCAAGGACGTGCTCGTGCCCTTGCGCGCCGTCGGCCGATTGGCCTCTTACAAGGCGGTGCCTCTGGACGACGCGTTCGATGCCCTGCGGGAGGCGGCACGTCCATTGGCGCAAATGGACGAGACGATGGGCGCCTGATCGCATGCGGTAAACGATCGCGGAAATCGCATTCGGTACATCGCTATCTCCGTAACCAAGCCGGGGCCTTCGCGGAATCCGGCCCAATTGATCGGTCGGCGACCCCAGCCTTCGATTATCGGGCCGTTTTCCCGTGGGCTCGTGGCTTTGCCGCATCAACTCGGCAAAGAGCGAATGATCGCCGGCGCCCTGCTCTTCACTATCCGGTCCGGAGCAGAAACTCTTCTCCAACGCCGAGCCGTTTCGGCGAAGAGTAAATCCATCTTTCGGTGCCGTCGTCGGCGATCGCCGAGGCGGCGCCGTCCTCTTCGAGGGTCGGGTAATACCGCTCCAGCTCCGGAGGCAGTTGCCACCAATAACCGAGGAGGGCGGCGAACTCCCGGCGGTTCCGGAAGGGATCGCGGACGGGATAGCTGCCGGATTCCGGGTGCAGCGGTACGGTGCCGTCTTTCACGGCCTGCCGGGCGATAGCCTCGACTGCGGCGGCATCGGGGCCGGACAATTCGCGACCGGTCAGCTAAAGGTCGATCTCGCCAAGCCGGAACATCTTCTGACGGAATCCGGAGTCGGTTATCGGCTGCCGGTGTCGGCCGGCCGACTGCGCTCTACTGATGGCGGCTGACGCATCAATCAAACTGTCGGAGTTCGATTCGCGCGTAAGAGTTGGTTTCCGACGGAGGTAGCTGTGGGAGCGGGCTTTAGCCCGCGATCGAGCGATTTATCGCAGGCTAAAGCCCGCTCCCACACTAGGCCATTTGCAATCGATCCTTACGTCCGAATGGAAACGGCTCCAATCGTAGGGTGGGTTAGCGAAGCGTAACCCACCGATTCGAAGTCGCTTCTGACGGAATCCGGAGTCGGTTATCGGCTGAAGATCTCGGCCGGTCGGCCCCGCTCCGGGGACGGCGAGAGCATTCTTCTGCTTATTGGAGGGCCCCCAGCGGGTCTGTCGGCAAGGGATTGCCGACCTACAAAACCGGGCCACCAAGTAGGTCGGGAATCCTTTCCCGACGGCTTCATCGGCAAGGGATTGCCGACCTACGACTCCCACGTGTCCCAAAAGCACCCCGGAATGACGAGGGAATCCCGGCAACCCCGCGAAATTGCCGGGTTTCGTTGCTCAAGCCAGACTACACATTTGGGCGGCTGGATATTCAACCCGCCAACTCCGAGTATCTCGCCAGAATATATGCCACGCACGCCGTCAGCTTCTTCGCATAGGGAATGTGCAGAAACTCGTTAGGCCCGTGGGCGTTGCTCTTGGGGCCCAGAACGCCGGTAATCAGGAATTGGGCTTCGGGGAATTGCTCGCCGAGCATGCCCATGAAGGGAATGCTGCCGCCCAGCCCCAGATAGGCCGCATCGTGGCCGTAGAAGGTTTGCGAGGCCTCGCTCGTGGCCCGCTCCAGCCAGGGCGCCAGGGCGGGGGCGTCCCAGCCGGTTCCGGCCTGCTCGAACTCGACGGAAATCTCGGCGCCGTAAGGCGGATCGGCGGTCAGCGCGCGACGGATGTCGTCCTGGGCCTTCAAGCTGTCCACCGTCGGCGGCAGGCGGAAGGACAGCTTGAAAGCGGTGTGCGCGCGCAGCACGTTGCCGGCCGATTGCAGCGGCGGCATGCCGCCCTGCCCGACTACCGAAAGCGTCGGACGCCAGGTACTGTTGAGCAGCAGTTCGGTCGGATCGTCGCTCACCGGACGGAGCGTCGGCACCGCGCTGAAACTTTCGAGCAGGCCGCCGCCCAGTATCGCCGCCGCCGCTTTTGCTTGCTCCCGGCGCTGAACCGGAATTTCGGCATGGAGCTCCGACAGGCGAATGCCGCCTGTTGCCGCGTCTTCCAGGCGGTCCAGCAACTGGCGCATGATCCGCATGGACGAAGGGACGATGCCGCTGGCGATGCCCGAATGGGCGGATTCCGTCAGCACCTTCACGTCGACGATACAGCTCACCAGGCCGCGCAGCGAGGTGGTCGACCAAAGCCGCTCGTAGTCGCCGGCCCCGGAATCGAGCGCGATCACCAGCTCCGGCTTGCCGATCAGATGGGCATAGCGTTCGAGATAAGGCGGCAAATCCGGAGATCCGCTTTCTTCCGAGAACTCGATCAGAATCGCGATGCGCGGGCGCTTTCGCCCTTCCAGCGCTTTCAAGGCGGCAACCGCGGCAAACAGCGCATAACCGTCGTCCGCGCCGCCCCGCCCGTAGAGCTTGTCGTCCTTGAGTGCCGGCGTCCACGGCCCGAAACCGTCGTGCCAGTCTTCCATTTCCGGCTGCTTGTCCAGATGGCCGTAAATCAGCACGGTTTTGTCCAAATCCCCCGGAATGTCCAGGAGCAGCAGCGGCGTCCGGCCGGGAATGCTGAGATCGTGCAGGGTCCAGCCCGGAACAGGATGCGCGTTCAGCCAGTCCACCGCCAGCCGGCGCACCCGTTCCATGTGACCGTTCGCCTGCCAGTCAGGATCGAACGCAACCGACAGATTGGGGATCTTGATGTAATCGATGAGCGTCGGCAGGATCTCTCGGTCCCAAAATTCATCGATGGATTGCCGCAGTGCGTCAGGGTGAATGGTCATCGGTATGTCTTCTCGCAGGGTCGTCAATCGAAAAAGTCTGTCATAGCGGCAAACGGTCCGTCCACCACGGCGGCCAAGATGGACTGTACCCTTAGAGTCCCGCCTCGGCGCCGGTCAGCTTTCGCCAAAGCCAGCTGCTGGCTACCTCCGTGCCGAACAAAACATAATTCAGGACATTGAGATTGCGGAGTATCGACTGCTGGTCCGGAATGGCCGACGACATCCCGGCAAACAGGATGCTGTCGCCCTCGCGCAGCATGAGCTCCGGCGCAGGAATCTCGATGTCCTCGGCGCTCCGCACCACCATCAACGGGATACAGGGCAGCTGCCGATCCCGGTCGACGGGATCGCGCATCAGGCTGTCCAAACCAATCGCCGAGCGGTGGATCATCTCCGCGACGGCCGGGGCCTGCCGAGAATCGAGGGTCACGCTCCAGACGGCGGGAACGAGCGTCCCGGTGACGGCGGAAATCCGGGCGATGACATCGTCGGCCCAGGCATCGTCCTTGCGCTTCACGATCGCGAGAAAGCGCGACAGCAGCGGCGTCGTCAGGATCGCCAGGCATTCGTGCGCGATGATTTCGCTCGGAACCACCGTGAAATCGGAATCGAAAGCCGTGAACAATTCGCGGTTTGCCTGCAAGTTTTGCCTGAGCACCACGAATAGATTGGGGTTGAGCTCGCGCGCCGTGACCACAATCGACAAGTTGTTGATGTCGTCGTCGGTACCGGCGACGATGCCCACCGCTCCGTTCACCCCGGCCTCGCACAGCGTCTCGGCGCGGGTGCCCACGCCGAGAACCCAAGGCAGAGCCGTTTCGCGGCTGGGCGGCTTCGGGTCGATCAGGGTTACGTCCAACTGTTCGTGCGTGATATGACGAACGATCGCCTGCCCGAATCGCCCGTAGCCGCACACCAGCCAATTCCCGCGAGGCGGCACCCGCTCGGCGGCCAGTTCCGTGCCCGGCAGCCCTGTCAGCCATTCGAGCAGTCGGTAGGAGCCGGGAGACCGTATCGCCAGCGCGAGATATTCGGCGAATTTCTCGAAGGGATCGATGATGTGCCGAGTACCGAAGGATGCCATGTTGGCGGCCACGTCGACCGTCGTCGCCCGGCACAATGCGGGAATCTCCGGATTCAACAGCCGTACCGCGATGGCGACGGCGAGATTGGCGGAGTCGTCGTTGGTGAGGGAGATGACGCCCACGCAGTTCGGGTGGGTCAAACCGGCCATGATCAAATTGTTCGGCAGCCGGGCATCTCCGGCCAGGCCTGGCGCATCGAATAGATAGTCCTGCAAATCGAGCTCGTCGATTCGCTCGGGATCGATGTCGATCACCACGAACGGGATGTTCAGATAATCCAGCGAACGGGCCAGCAATTGGCCGGTCTCACCGTAACCGCAAATCAGATAGAAGGGTTCTCCCAGCCTTTTTACCGAACGGGCGAAGCGTTGTCCGGTCAGCGCCTGTTTGAAACCGCGGTCCTGAATCACGGCAAACAGTTTGCTGATGACGTAGGCCCAGCCGATCACGGACAGGAAAATGCAGAAGATGACCCACAGCCGCTGCGCATCGGTAAAGGTGTAGGGAATTTCGCCGAAGCCGATGGTCGTTGCCGTGTAACTGATGAAATAAAGCGCATGGAAGAAATCCATCCGCCAGGGATTTCCCTGCGCATCGACACCGGGAATCAGCACCAGCCCGCCCACCGAAATCGCAAAGATCCCGATCAAGAAGATCAGCGGCGCCCGCATGTGGCGGAGCGCGACGAAAAAGGCGGTGTTTATCGGGCTTGTATTCATCGGCGCAGCATTACCGTCTCGGCGATCAGCATCGTCACCGAAATGAGGTTCGCGAGCATCGCACCGCCGGCAAGCGAAACCACGCTGGCCATCGCACTGGGCGTCAGCCCCTCGGCCGACATATAAACCGCATAGCCCCAGTCCACGGCCGCGGCGATCAGCTGAAGGTCGGCCACCAGGCTGGTGGCCAGATGAATCGCGCCGATCTGGGTGCGATCGCCGAATTTGAGCACGGTGGCTATCAGATTCACCACGATGGCGGCGAACAATTCGGAGACATGATGAAGATGAGGCTTGTCGATTTCGCCGACGAAGAAGCCAAAGTTGAGCGTGGCGGCGAGAACGATGAAGAAACCAAAGACGACTTTTTCCAGATTCATGCAACTCCTCTCAGTGAATAAGCGGATACGTCCGCACTCGGGGCATTCTCCTCATGCTTTAGCCGCCGGATTCAACATATTCCCCTTATGTCAGGTTTGCAACGTGTGCGGCCGGGGTGATTCCAAGGGTAATGAAAAGCATTGCTCGCCGGTGACGGACCGCATGCACGAACAGTTGACGGTTCGCAACCCGGTTGGCTATAACCTTCCAAAACCCGCGCAGGAGCCGCCATGACCGAGCGCTTCGTCCTCGATACCAGCGTTTTTACCAATCCCGACATCTACACCCAATTCGGCGTCGATTCGCCGAGCGCCATACTCGGCTTTCTCGAACTGGTCCGCCGGACATCGGTGGAATGTTTCATGCCGCGCTCGGTGTACGACGAGCTCCGCCTCATGAAAAACATGGGCGAACTGCCGCCGGCTTTCGAGGCCAGCGTGCGCATCCGCTCGCCGCGCAAGTTCAACTTGCAGATTCCCGCCCAGATCGTTTACGAACTCATCGAAGAAGTGCGCAAGCGCATCGACCGCGGCCAGCACATCGCCGAGGAATACGCCAAGGCCGCACGGGAAACCGGCGAAATCCAGGACGCGGGACGGGTCATCAACCGGCTCAGGGAGCGTTACCGGGAAGCGCTGCGGCAGGGCATCATCGACAGCCGCGAAGATATGGACGTGCTGCTGCTGGCCTACGAATTGGACGGCGTCCTGATATCCGCGGACGAGGGCCTTCGGAAATGGGCGGACAAGGTCGGCGTAAAAATCCTGATGCCGGAAAACCTCCGCAGCGTTCTGGAAACGCTAATCGAACACCACTTTCCCGGCCAGCCAGTCGCTCAATAGACCGTTCAGCGACGGATAGATGCGGTCGAACTCCAGTAGCCAGAATCCGCCCTCCGGCTTCAACTCCCGCTGGACGACCTGAACGTGGCCCGAGGCCCGTTTCAGATATTTGATCAAGCGGCGGGCGTTTTCCGGATCGCGGAAACGGCAGCGGAAGCGATGGGAAACCCGGCCTTCGCGGCGGTGCTGCCGGATGGCTTCCTGCAAACCGTCCAGGAATGCCGCCCCGGCCCGCCGGTTCAAATCGTCGAAGCCTTCCAGTTCCTGCTCGTCGACGAACAAAGCCAGTCTCAGAATCCGGCTGGTGAAATACTCGGGCGACAAATCCAGAAGGCTGTAGACGCTGGTCCGGATGTCCGAAAGATTGGCGCTGCCGGTGACATGTTTGGTGCGCCGCTGGCGGGGCGAATCCTCCTTGAACACGGCGCCTTCGCGGCCTTCCTCGTCGAGTTGCTTCAGGATGTCCGAAATGGGTTTTATATCGCTGGTTTCGAAACGTCCGAAGATCTCGACCGACGGCAAGGCATGCCGGCGGATCAGCTCCATTTTCTCGTCTTGAGACAGAAAGCGGGGGTTGTTCCGCCGCATCAGGTCGAACACGAACAGCCTCACGTCTTCCGAAATGAACGGCGGCGCGCTCTCTATATAGGGATTGTCCGGCCCCGCGACCTCGGCGCACAGCACCAAATCCGGCTGATCATCGAAAATCGCTGTGTCCAGCAGATCGGGCAAGCGATCGGTGGTAAAGGGGCAAACGTAACCGCCGCGGGTCAGGGCGATGGGGCTGCTCTGAATTCGGGTCACACGAATGTTGAAACCGTCGATTTTCTCCTCCATCCAGAAAGGACCGGAAAGTTGCTTGGCGAGCCCGGTTCGCAGCGCGAGCAACCGCCCGATGGCCGGATAGCCGTAAACGGTTCCTTCGTCGAAGATGACGGTGCCGCGCGCAATATCCTCGAAATCGTGAACGAATCGGACATAGCGCAAACCGCCGCTTTCGGCATCGGCTGCCTTGCCCGATTGCACGGCCTTTCGAATCCGTTCGGCGTCGATTGCGGGTTTTGAAATCACGAGTAATAAGCTCCGGGAGATCGATACCTTGAATAAATAGACCTCTGGGATGGCCGAGGCAACCCGTTTGAATCCGGCTCGCTTTATGAAAGCAATTGTCAAACGCCCCATTCCTGGACTAACGTGAGGAAATTAAATTCATTCTTCTGAAACACCATGTCCAAGACCGATTCTCGACCGTCGATTCAGACTCAAGTCAACGAAAGCATCCAGGAAGAAGCGCTCAAGGTCGCCAAAAGCATCCAGAAGCCGGGACAGACCAAGGAACAAACCAAGTTGGTAGCGCAAGGTATCGCCAAGGGCATCGAGCTTTACAAGAAACAGCAGAGCGCCAAGGCCCGGGAACGGGATAAAGCGCGCAAGAAAGCGATCAAACTCAAGCAGGCCGAGTCAACCGGCCAACAGCGGGAGGAGGATGAAACGGATTTCGCGTGGGACCTCGCTGAATCGGGTATCAGCGGAATGCTGCTCCTCGGCGGAGGAGTCTTCGCCGCCGTGGCCGGCATCTTCGCCGTATCGTTTGTCGCCGGATGGCTGGTAAGCTTTGGTCCTTTTACCCTGCCCGTCTGGGCGTCCCTGGCCGCCGCCATGGCGTTTGCCGGGTTTTCCGGGTGGTTCTTCTATAAGGCCGTTACACTGAATCACGGTCAATGAAACTGCTGGCACTCCTGTCCACCCTATCTCTCGCAGGATGCGCCGGCATCCCCAAAGGCGTTTCGCCCGTTCATGGCTTTGAACTGAGCCGGTATCTCGGCGCCTGGTACGAAATCGCGCGCCTCGACCACTCGTTCGAACGGGGTCTGACCCGCGTCACCGCGACTTATAGCCTTCGGGAAGACGGCGGCATAAAGGTGGTCAACCGGGGCTTCGACTCGCGAAAGCAAGAATGGCGGGAAGCGACCGGCAAGGCCTATTTCGTGGAAAGTCCGGACATCGGCCGGCTGAAGGTTTCGTTTTTCGGGCCCTTTTACGGCGGCTATAACATTATCGATCTGGACAAGGAGAACTACTCCTATGCCCTCGTTTCCGGCCCCACCCGATCCTATTTGTGGATATTAGCGAGAGAGAAGACACTTGAATCCTCTGTACTGCACCACCTGGTCACGAAAGCCGAAGCGCTCGGATTTGCAACCGATCGTCTGATCTACGTCGACCACAGCGAGAAGTAACCAGCATATCCGCCAATCGGCCGAGTCAACGATCGGTCATACAGCCGGCTCAGGCGGCCCGGACGTCCGCTTGCCGGACAAGCCCTTTTGGGATATATACCCTTCCGTCGCGTTCCGTTCTTCGAAGGAACCGCTAGTTCTTGCTCAACAGCAATCGAAGGAAACTCAGGGAGGGTATCGATGAAGTTTCAAAAATCCATCTCGCGCATTGCGATTTCCATGGCTTCCGCTTTGATCCTTTATAGTGGTCATGGTTGGGCCGGCACCACAGACATGACTGAGGGCGTTCAAGGCTCCAACACCTCGAATACCGGCGTAATGATCTACAAGATGGGACGGATCGTCGACGATTCCGATTTCGTGGATGTCACTTCCCAGATACCGGCGCTAGGCGGAACGGTGTTGAAGGGCAATCCGACCATCAAGATGCGGTTCGACGCGCCGCCTCCTCCGGACGACACTACCGTGCACGGGGTTTTCGAGCAGATCGGACAAGCCAGGATCCGGATCGTCTTTCCGTTCGACGAGCACATGCAAGTCATTCACGGGGTGCTCAAAATCACAGATTCAGCGGGAACAATCACTTATCTGACACCCGGCGACTCGTATTTCATCGCGCAAGGAAGCGAAGTCTTGTGGGAAACCCTGACGCCGCTTTTTCAGAAATCCTTCCATGACTATACCCATCACTGAGCCATTCCGGTGACGGATCATTACCAACCCATCAGCTGTGATTTCCACGACGAACTGGAAACGCTCGCGGTGAGACGCCGTACGTGCCCGATCACTTATCGGGACGCGTCCGGCGATCCCGTTACCGTCGAGGACCGAATCGAGGATATTTACGCCAGGGACAAGGAGGAATTCCTGAAGTTGAAGAGCGGGTTGGAGATTCGCTTGGACCGCCTGATCGAAGTCGATGGAAAGCGGCTGAGAGCCGATTAGAGGGACAGGCGTCGGCGAAGGATGCCGGCCTCGAGTTGGACGGAAAACACGATTACGCCTCATGTTTCCGGCGTAGGCGTAGGATGGGTAGAGCGAAGCGAAACCCATCGATGGTGGGTAGAACGAAGCGAAGCCCACCGGTTCCGCGGCCTTGCCTGGTGGGTTACGGCGCGCAGAAACACAGAGGGAACTTTGCGGACTCGGCGTGATGCGCGCCTAACCCACCCTACAACGCTACAACGCCATCGTTTTCCGGTGTGGCGGGATATTGTTGACAGACAAATCCCGGCGGCTACTCGATCAAGAAGTCCCGCATCATGCCCATGTCCTCGTGTTCGAGGTTATGGCAGTGATACATGAACACGCCCTTGAAGTGGTGGAACGGCTTGATCATGCGCACGGTCTCGCCAGGCATGACCAGCACGGTATCCTTCCAGCCGCTACTGACCAAACCGTCTTTTACCGTCGCATAGCTGTCCGCTCTCTCGACGGCTACGGTGCGGCTGATGATCTGGAATTGGTCGCCGTGCAGGTGGATGGGGTGCGCCATGGAAAACATCATCCCCATGCCACCCCTCATGCCCATACCGCCCATGCCGTGCCCTTCTTCCTGGGCCTCGCTTCCGTGGCCGCCCATCATTCCCATCATGCGGCCTCGCATACCGTGGCCCATACCGCCCATGCCGTGTCCGCCGCCGCTAGTATGGAAAATTTCCATGAGCTGCACGGTATCGAGCGGAATCCGCTCGAACGGCTGAATATCGTCGAAGGCATAGGAGCGGCCGTTGAGCAGCATCGCCATCGGAGACTCAGAAATGGCGATCGGCACGGGCTTGCTGGGGTTGGCGACATCGTCCAGCGTATAGCGGTCGATCTTCGACAGCCGGCTCGGCAGCTTCGGGCTCTCGCCGGTCTCGCGGGTGACGCGGATCTTGAACAGGGGATAATCGCTGCCGACGGGCAAGGCCATGGCGCCCATCATGCCCATTCCTCCCATCATGCCGCCCATGCCTCCCCTTCCGCCGCGCCCCCCCATGTGCTCGGCCATCATCGGCAGCACGCCGGAGAACGGCAGGCTGCGCATCGTCAACTCAGTGCCCTTGGGCCGGCCGCTGAAATCCGCCCAGACATCGAGGCGCTCCCCGGGTGCCAGCATCACGTAAGGGAAAGTTTCCGGGGACTCCAGGAGTCCGCCGTCGACGCCGATCACGGTCACCGGCGTGCCGTCGCTCCAGCCGAGTTTGTAAATACGGGCATTGGAGCCGTTGAGGAAACGGAGACGGTAGGCGCGGCTGGCCACTTCGAACTCGGCATTCGGCTGGCCGTTGACCAGGATGCGGTCGCCGTAGAATCCCATCATCCGATCGTGCATGTGCGGACCGTAAATCAACTGGTTTTGGGCATTGAACCGGCGGTCCTGAAGGACAATGGGTATCTCGTACTCGCCGGAAGGCAATTCGAGTCTCGCCTCCTCTTCGTCGTTTATGATCAAGCCGCCGGCAAGACCGTAGTACACCTGCCTCGCGGTAATTTCGTGCGGATGCGGATGATAGATATTAAGGCTCGCCCGGTTGATCACTTCGAATTCATACACGAAGGTCTCGCCCGGATCGATGATGTACATCGGATGGCCATCCATCAGCGCGGGGACGTGGAGTCCGTGCCAATGGGTGATAGTGGGTTCCATCAGGTCGTTGCGGAAATGAATGCGGACTTTCTGGCCCTTTTGCAAGCGGATGATCGGTCCGAGATAGCAACTGGGCAGCTCGGTCAGCGTATCCTTCGGGCCACTCAGCAACTTGGCGGTATAGTGCTGCACCCGGGTCGCCTGTCCCGGCAGAATGGATATGGAGCCCTGGCGGGCAGCCAATTCGATCTCGACATCGGGCTTGAAGGCGGGAGACGCCCGATTGGGCGTCAATTTGGGCATGCCGTGCATCTCCATGGCACGCACCCATGCCGGCATGCTCGCTGCGGCTAATAAACCGACACCGGTTTGAAAAATGAAGCGGCGGCGCGAACGATCGACTGGATCTTGCATAAGCTCTCCTCGAATCTGTCGTTATGGTCGCAGACGGCTCAGCCGCATCTTTTGGGGTTGTTCACCTCGACCGGCGAGCGCCTGGAATAAATAGATCTCTTCCTCCTGGAAACCGAATGATCGCGCAGTCCTGCCGACCGGTACTATGATACGCCTAGGACAGGAGCGGCAGCATAATAATTCAATGATTTTCTTATGGACAGATTGCCGCAGCCCCTTCTTGAAAGACGGATTTCGCCGGCCCGTAGCCAGAATTTTTGAACCTCGCGATATCTCGGCGAGCCTGAATCACGCAACGACTTTGCAAAACGTTTGTCGGTAATTTCTATGGAGAGCAAACGGCGAAGATCTTTCATCCACCACGTGCAGAGAAACATTCTCGCGGGGCTGGTCGTCCTTACCCCGATACTGCTCACCTGGCTCGTTTTCGACTTCATCCTGGCAAAGCTGATCGCCTTCGGGCGACCTTGGATACCGGCCTTGTATAGAGCCATTTATACGTTTTCTCCCAAGCTGGCGGATTTGATGCTCAACGGCTGGATCGATTCGGTGCTCGCCCTGCTGATCACCCTCGTCTTGCTCTTCATGCTGGGCTGGCTGACGAGCCGGGTGGTCGGTCGGCAGATTCTGATCGGGTTTGAATTGTTGCTGGAAAAAATCCCGGTACTGAAAGCCATCTACGGCTCCACCAAGCGGCTGCTACTCGCCTTTCAAGCGCAACCGGAGCAGATCCAAAGGGTCGTGCTGATCAATTATCCCACCGAGAAAATGCGGGCCGTGGCCTTTGTGACACGCATCGTCCGGGATACCGAAACCGGCGAGGAACTGGCGGTGGTTTATATGCCCACCGCTCCGAATCCGACGTCCGGTTATATGGAAATCGTGCCCCTTTCCCAGGTGACGCCCACCGATTGGACCGTGGAAGAAGGCATGCAATTCGTCATATCGTGCGGGACCAGCACCCGCGAGCATGTTGGCTTTTCGGACGCCCATCGCCGCGGACAAGACGGCAGCGAAATACCGATGAAAGAACCTACTAGTCGATCGGGGTGAGATTTGCGCGTTCCGATGCTTTATCCCGCCCGAAACTGTCAAAGAGTTATCGACGGCCGGACCAACCGAACGGAGCATTACCATGGGAGCACGAACAGCTTTGCGCCTCGGGCGCGTGGCAGGCATCGAAATCCTGGTCGACTGGAGCCTGCTGATCATCTTCTCGCTCATTACCTTAAGTCTCGGGGCCGGCTTGTTTCCGGCTTGGCATCCGGACTGGGGCCCGCTGCTGATCTGGGGAACCGCAATCGCCGCGGCCTTGCTGTTCTTCGGGTCGGTGCTTTTGCATGAACTTTCCCATGCCATAGTTGGCCGAGCCAACGGTATTCCGATTCCGCGCATTACCTTGTTCATGTTCGGCGGGATGGCGCATATGGAGAAAGAACCTCCCTCATGGCGCGCCGAGTTGTACATGGCAGCCGTGGGGCCGATCACCAGCCTCGTGCTCGGATTCGTTTTTCTGGGACTGGCCAAGATGGTTATCGGTCCCATGGAGATCGATCCCGACAACCCGCAGCAATCGTTCGCGACTTTGGGGCCTACCGTCAGCCTGCTCATGTGGCTGGGCCCCATCAACATCATTCTCGGCCTGTTCAATCTGGTTCCCGGCTTTCCGCTCGACGGCGGGCGGATTCTTCGTGCCGCGCTGTGGGGCGCGACCGGCGACTTGCTCACCGCTACGCGCCGCGCCTCGGCAGTCGGGCAAGGGTTTGCCTGGGTGTTGATGGGGTCCGGCTTTCTCATGATCCTGGGATTGCGCGTACCGATATTCGGGGCCGGTTTCATCAATGGCTTATGGCTCGCGTTGATCGGCTGGTTCCTCAACAACGCGGCCGTCATGAGCTACCGCCAGTTGCTCGTTCACCAATGGCTCGAGGACGTGCCCGTCCTGCGCATCATGCACACCCGGTTCGAGCGGGTGGCGCCGCAGTTATCTCTTCAGGCATTGGTGGACGAACACCTGATGCCGAGCGGACAACGCGCTTTTCCGGTCGAGGAGCGCGGCCAGTTCATCGGAATGATCTGCCTTCGCGATCTGCCGAAGCGCCCGCGCGACGCGTGGAAGACCACGACTGTCGGCGACATCATGACGCCGAGACACGAATTGGTGACTCTTTCTCCCGAGCAGGACGCAGCCGCCGCGCTGGACCTTTTCGGCAAGCGTGACGTGAATCAGCTGCCGGTGCTGAAAAACGAGCAGCTCCTCGGATTCGTCCGGCGCGAAGATATTTTGAAATGGCTATCGCTTCATGCCGGCCTGACTGTCACTGAAGGCGGCCGGCCTGCTTCGCGGCCTCTCGGCTGACGGAAACCGCCCATCGGCGGGCAAGGCTCGGGATTTACTGTCTGCGAACCGGTTCGGCTGCAAGCCGGGACCCGAGGGCGTGGTAATACCCTTTCAGCAGCAGCGGCGCGAAGATGGTGGTGAAGGCGATGACGATGATCAAAGCGGCATAGATCTCGTTGCTCAAGATGTTCGATGTCCGCCCCAGCTCGGCAAAGATGAGCCCTACCTCGCCGCGCGGAATCATCGCCAGCCCGACGGCAAAACGAGTCACCCAGCGTTCGCTGATGAACAGCGCGCTGAACAGCTTGCCCGCTATTGCGGTACCGATCAGGGATAGCGAAAACACCCAAATGAAGGGGGACGTCCAATCGATGGTTCGGAGATTCAGCGATAGCCCGACCATCACGAAGAAAATCGGCACGAACAGATAAATGATGGGGCGCATCTGATTGTCGATGCGCTCGGCGAATTCGGTACCGGCATGCACGGCCAGACCGAACGGCAGGAAAAATCTCCGGGAAAGGGCGAGTCCTGCCGCAAATCCCCCGAGAAGTTCGGGCGCGCCGATCTCGTGGGATAGCCAGGCGAAAAAAAGGACCAAGGACACAACGGTCGTGGGAATCAGTCCCGGCGTCTGGCTGAACTCGTCGAAGCGCCTGATCTCCAGCGATATGAGCTTGGCGAAAATCGGAGCCAGCAGGAAGAATACGGCGATGAACAGCAGCACCCGGCCGGCGTTCATATAACTGATACCGCCGCCGATGGAAAACTCATAAAGAATCGCGAGCAGCACCACCCCCAGAATGTCGTCGATTACTGCGGCCCCTAGCACCAGTTGAGCTTCGTGAGAGTGCCTCTGATGCAGGTCGGTCAAAACCCGTATCGTGATGCCGATGCTGGTGGCGGTCAGGGTTCCGCCGATGAAAAGGGATTCGAGCAACGGGCGTTCGAAGACTTCATAGCTCACCAAGAAGCCGAATGCGAACGGCAAGGCGAAGCCGCTGACCGCCACGATCGAGGATTTGAAGCCGGCGCGCGCCAACTGGCGGATGTCGGTTTCGAGCCCCGCTTCGAACAAGAGCAAAATGATACCGATCTCGGCCAACATGCGAATGGTCTGGCTCGGTTCGATCCAGCCCAGCACCGTAGGCCCCAAAACGACTCCGGCCATGAGTTCTCCGACCACCGGGGGCACCCGCGCCAGCGCCGCCAGCTCGGCGAACATGCGCGCGCTCAAGAGAATGATTAGAAGATTGAGGAAGAATCCGTGTACCGGGTATTCCATAGGACATATTCTCCCAATGTGGCGATTCGGCGAACTCGTATGGGGAAACGCCTAGAGAACCGGAAAAACGTATCGTCGGTCAAGTCCCGCACGCTTTCAATCATCGTTCTCTGGACTCAGCATGATACCGGCTTAATGTACCACTAGCGTGACAACCACCTTGCACAGCACGACCAAAATGGCCGATGATTAGACTATCCCACCCCGGGTGCACTATTAGCGCAAAACCCCCTCAACCTCGTCGGTTCGGAACGACCTGGAAGAGGCGATTTTCGCGCACTTAGGGCACTCGCGTTCGCCAAGTTGCCATCAACGCGGTCGCACATCTACCAATCCATATCGAGCAAGATTCACGATTGTACTTATGGGGTCAAAATTTCCTTTCATCGAACGGGTTTTGCATAACCGCTTCGTTCGGCAGTTACTCGCCAGCGCACTGGATCTGGTGCCCATCGTGGTGGTCATCCTGTTTTTTCAAATCCTGGTAATCCAGCAGCCGATTCCCGAGGCCGGACGGTTCGTTGCAGGCATGCTGCTGGTCGTTTTGGGGCTGACCTTTTTTATGCGGGGCTTGAAGCTGGGGCTGTTTCCTCTGGGCGAAAGCATGGCCCATGCGTTCGTCCGCAAGGGCAGCCTATTTTGGATACTGGTATTCGCTTTCGCACTGGGATTCGGCGCCACCGTAGCCGAACCGGCACTTATCGCCGTCGCCGACGAAGCAGCCCGCATCGCCGCCGACGACGGCGCGATTACAGCTTCGGTAGAGGCCCGCAAATCATACGCACTGGGTCTTCGCCTTACCGTCGCCACGGCGGTGGGATTCGCGCTGATCGTCAGCACGATCCGCATCATCCGCGGCTGGCCGCTTCCTTATGTGATCGTCGGCGGCTACGCTGGCGTAGGCATCATGACGATCTTCGCGCCGCCGGAAATCATCGGCATCGCCTACGATTCCGGCGGCGTGACCACCTCGACCATCACCGTGCCCCTGGTGACTGCGTTGGGCGTTGGACTCTCGTCCTCCATTCCTGGGCGTAATCCCGTGAGCGATGGCTTCGGACTGCTCGCCCTCGCCGCCTTGATGTCCATGATCTTCGTCATGGGATACGGGATATTTGCATGAACGAGTGGCTGCACGAATTCGGAAATATATTGTTGGAGACCCTGCGCGCCGTATCCCCGATCATCGGTTTGCTGGTGCTCTTCCAACTGCTGGTCATCAGAAAACCCTTGCCTCACCCGGGCCGGATTCTCGTGGGCTTTTTGTACGTCCTGCTAGGCGTTGCCCTATTTCTGGTAGGACTCAAAATGGCCCTGTTTCCGATCGGCGATCTGATGGCTCAACAGCTGACCGCGCCGGATTTTCTCGGTATCGAGCCCGATCCTGATCGTGTCCATTGGTATAGCTATATCTGGGTCTATCTGTTTGCCGGCTGCATCGGATTCGCCGCGGCCATGGCCGAACCCACCCTCATCGCCGTTGCGGTCAAGGTATCGGAGGTTTCGGCCGGAAGCATCAGAGCCCTGCCGCTCCGTCTCGCGGTCGCCCTCGGCGTAGGCGGCGGACTGGCGCTAGGCACGTTCAGGATCGTTACCGGCGCACCGCTGTACACCTACATCCTTACGGGGTACGCCATCGTAGCCATTCAGACCGTTTTCGCCCCCAAGGTCATCGCCGGGCTCGCGTACGACGCCGGCAATGTGGCCTCGTCGACGGTAACGGTACCCATCGTGACGGCACTCGGATTGGGTCTGGCCGCCGCCGTTCCCGGCCGCAATCCCTTGCTGGACGGATTCGGCCTGATTGCGTTCACTTGTCTAATTCCTATAATCAACGTGCTTGGTTACGGCCAGATCGCCATGTGGTTGAGTCGGCGCAATCAAGCGGCCAACAACGACTAAGGTAGCCTCATATGCGCTTCAAACTGATCATCGCCTTCGTGGAAGACGATAAAACCGAGCTCATCCTGAAAACCGCTCGTGCACATGGCGCTACCGGCGCCACCGTCATCGCCAATGCCCGCGGCGAAGGACTCAAGCGAACGAAAACGTTTTTCGGACTGAGCCTGGAAAGCCAAAGGGACGTGCTGTTGTTCCTGGTAGAGGAGCATCTGACTCGACATATCCTGGAAGCCATCGGCCGTGCGGGCAAGTTCGACGAAAAGCCCGGCACCGGAATCGCGCTTCAGATCGATGTGGAAGACGCCGTAGGGATCACGCATCAAATGGAAAAATTAGCCCCCATCGTCGAGGAGGAACTTTAATGGAAAAGAAGCCCATTATCCGGGTCCGGGACGTTATGAAGACCGATTTCGGAACGATCGACGGCATCGCCACCATCAGCGAAGCCTTGAAGAAAATGAAATCGATGAGAACCTCGGTGCTGGTGGTCAACAAGCGGCACGATGACGACGAATACGGCTTGATCACCGCCGGGGACATTGCTCGGCACGTATTGGCGAAAGATCGTGCGCCCGATCGGGTCAACGTCTACGAAATCATGAGCAAGCCGGTGATTTCGGTGCACCCCGACATGGATATCCGGTACTGCTCACGCCTGTTCGCAAATCACAATCTCGTACGCGCCCCGGTACTGGACGGCCGCAACGTCGTGGGCATGATAAGTCCCAACACGCTCGTGCTGGACGGGCTTTATCAGATCGTTTGAAGGCCGTTTCCGTCCGTTCCGCAGATGGCCAAATCAGGCAAGGTGAGTCGCGGCACTTTTTTGAGTCACTGCTATACTTTTTCGATACGGCATCGAAAAGTTATCCACTGTCAAGACTTGACAGGATTTTGAACAAGCGGCGCTTAGTTAAGGCGCTACCGTAAATTATCAATTCATCATTTCGCGACAAATCATCTTTTATAAATCAATAGTTTACGATTTTAATCCGTCCAACAAGCAGGGCTGAAAAAAACCTGGCCAGACTAACGTAAGGCCCGAAAATATCAGGTGCCGCCGCCTTCATCCCCATATTTATCCACAGGGTTGTCCACGAAATCTGTGGACACGCGACCAGGTTTGTTTGGCTGACTTAGATAAGAACATCTCCCGATCGCGAGAGCCGGTTTATTTTAGTCGTAGGTCGGCAATCCCCTGCCGACCTACGACTGCCCTTCCCCAAGAGGTTTTCGTTGAATCGGTGCAGGATCAGTGTCCTCCACCGGTTTCCTGATCCGTCGACACTTTCCTGACCAGAGGCATCAACAAGAGGGAGGCGAAAAAGATAGCCCCCAGCAGATGGAATAAATCGTTGGCGGCCATGACCTCGGCTTCTCGTATCACCCACCGGGAAAGCTGTTTGAGCGCCGCTTTTTCGCTGTCCGGCAAGGGAAATCCGGCCATTTGCGCCTGCAGCTTAGCGATCAAGGCTTCTGCCTCCCGCGACCCCCCGGTCACGGACTCTCGCAACGCAGCGTAATGCTCCTTGATATAGCGCGTTTTCAAGGAACTGGCGACAGCGATGCCGATAGCTCCGCCCAGATTGCGCATCAGATTGAACAGCCCGCTAGCGTTCTTGACCTCCTCCGGCGGCAAGGTGCCGAGGGCCAAACCGCTGATCGGCAAAAAACAGAACATCAAGGCGAAGCCTTCCACGGCTTGCGGCCAGAAGAATTCCCAATAGCCGGCGTCGGCGGTCAGACTGCCGTTCATCCAGGCGCCGGTTCCGTAGAGCGCCAGTCCGCCGGCCAGCATCAGGCGCGAATCCAGCACCTTGGATAACGGGCCGGCGAAGAAGGCGGATACGAATTGAAATAAGCCCGTCACCATGACGTATTGACCGATCTGCAGACTGTTGAGCCCCTTGACTCCGGCCAGATACACCGGGATCAGATAAATCATGGTGTAGAGGCCGATGCCGAGGATGAAGCTGAACGCGCAGCCGACAGCGAAATTGCGGTTGCGAAACGCCCAAAGGTCGACGATAGGATGGTCGAGCGTCAGTTCCCGATAGAACATGGCGACGCCGCCCGCCGCGGCAAGACAAGCGAAAAACACGATCTCGCCGCTTTCGAACCAGTCTTTCCGAGTCCCCTCTTCCAGCACGAATTGCAGGCTGCCGAGGAAAACCACGATGTACAAAATGCCGCGGAAATCGATCCGATTCAGCAAATCCCATTCGGGCTCGTCAATCCGCAGGAACAGCCAGGTTCCTAGGCAGACCAGCAAGCCGGGCAAGAGATTGATCAGAAACAGCGCCTTCCAGGATACCGTCTCGGTGAGATAGCCGCCGAGTACCGGGCCCGCGGTGGGCGCGACGGTAACCACCAGCCCCACCAGGATGGTGATCGCCGGTTGCAAGCGGGGCGGAAACAAGGTGTAGATCACCGCGAATATCGACGGGATCATGGCTCCGCCGAACAACCCCTGCAAGGCTCGGAACACCACCATCGAGGGCAGATCCCAGGCCAGCGCGCAGCATAGGCTCATCAAGGTGAAGCCGCCGCAGGCGAGAACGAACAGATAACGGGTCGATAAGGCCCGGCCCAACCACCCGGACAAGGGAATGATCACCACTTCGGCGACCAGATAGGCGGTTTGCACCCAGCCGATCTCGTCCCGCGTCGCCGAAAGACCCGCCTGAATCTGCTCCAGAGAACTGGCGACGATCTGAATATCGAGGACCGCCATGAATACTCCGAAGATCATGGCGGTAAAACCGATCCATTCGGACGGGCTGACCTCTCTTTCCCGGATCTCCGGACTTTCGCTTACGTGCTCCGGCTCGCTCCCGGCAGTGTCGAGACGGATTTTCTCCGCTGCGCTTGCCGCCATGACGCGCTATCGAACTCGGGTCCTGATCAGGGTAGACGAACCGCGCTTCGATGCGCCGAATCGGCGTTGAAAAAAGACCGGCGGAGAAGTCCGATGAAGCAGAAAACGAATGAACACAGTTGCGACGCCCTAAACTAAACGGTTCAGTTTAGGATAAGTGGGAACTTTACGATTCGCAAACGGTTTGTCTCGGCGGCAACACGCTCTATGAGAATCCAAATCATTCGCCGTCGGAAGCTTCCGACGACATAGATGTCGGAGTAGTCGAAACCCTAATGCGCGTGATAGTCTCGGCCTTCGAGAAATATCCACTTTCGGGCTTTGTTGCAGCCCAAGGAGTCGGTCGCATGGATTCGCATCCCGGAACAGCCACGGCCCATCGTTTTTTCGCCGGCACCGGCGCCAGCTACGACACCATCGTCAGACTCTGCACCCTGGGTTTCGACCTTTGGTGGAAACAGAGGATTGTGGACGCGATTCCTAAAGACGCTTCGCATATCGTCGACCAGGCCTGCGGGACCGGCATCCTGACGTTCAAGATCGCCCGCCGTTTTCCCGCATGCCGGGTCACGGGCGTGGAACTCCGGGACGAATATCTGAATATCGCCAAGGAAAAAGCGCGCGCGCTGAAACTCCGGAATGTGGATTTCATGCTCGGAAAAGCCGAAGACATCCGCGTCGATGGCCCGATCGACTGTATTACATCCTCTTATCTGGCCAAATATGCCGAGCTGGAGAGTCTGATTCGAAACGCCAAGGCCATGCTTCGCCCCGGCGGAGTTCTCGTCATGCACGATTTCACCTATCCCAGCGGTCCCATATTCGCTCGGCTCTGGGAGTTTTACTTCAAAATTCTTCAAATGGCGGGACCCAGATTTTTCCCCGAATGGAAAACGGTTTTCGACGAACTGCCCGGATTTCTCAAACAAACCGCATGGCTGACCGAACTTCCGGAGGTTTTGCGCGAGAACGGCTTCGCCCCGGTGAACGTCGAAACGCTGACCTGGGGCGCGTCGGCCCTGGTGACGGCGACGAAATCCGCGAGCTGAAATTCCGGTGAGCGCTCACTCCAAAGCCCGATGCGTTAAACCCCGTTAAACATGTCGATCAAATCCCGTGGAGCGTCATGAATCATTACTCTCTTGCGGGAGTCGGGCACGAGCCCCGAGACCTCGAGACACGATAATTGGAGACGTCGTTCCATCTCCTCCTCCATGTTCATCCGTGCTTCCTCGAAGCTTTTCGACAGTTCGCACGACAGCGTCGAGCGCTCTCCGGTCAACAGGGGCGTAATCGAGGCTTGTAGGTTCCCGCCGAAGCGGACTATCGCAGGCGCAAGAGCGGCTATGGCCCGAGCGTCGATGACTCCGCTCGACAGGTGATGCTTGATTTCCTGCAAATCGTCGGCGATCTGATACGCTTCGCCGATCAAAACACCATAGCGATAAAACGCATTTCGGACATCCCGCTCGGCACCCGCCGCAAGTGCACCCAGTTCGCAGGCAACGCCGAAAAGCACGCCGGTCTTGAGATCGATGATCGCGTCATAGAGGGATTCGGGCACGGCATCGGCCCGGAGATAAACAGCCAGTTCCGAAGGATCGATGGGTTCCTGAAACGCGCCCTTGGCGATTCGGGCGATCGCACGCGACACCGCCAGGCCATCATCCCGGCTCAAGTCGCTCATCATCTCGATGGCGGAAGCGAAGATGACATCTCCCAAAAGCACCGCTTTCCGCGCCCCCGCCAAGGTCCAGGCAGCAGGTTTGCCCCGCCTGGCGCGATCCTGGTCCACGAAATCGTCATGGATCAGCGTGGCCCCGTGAACAAGCTCCACCGCCACGGATCTCGGCACTGCGGACGACGGATTTCCGCCAAGGCTTTCGTTCACCAGGCACACGAGGGAACCTCTGATCATCTTTCCGCCCCGGAACGTATCGTTCAGCGCCTCATCGGGACGGACATGCAGGCCCTGAAAAAGTCCCTGCAAGGTCTGATCGATCGCTTCAACAAGAATCGGCCTACACCCGCAGCAATAATCCTTGAATCCCTTCACGCCCGCAGTCCTTCTCACATGGCGAAAACCGCTCGGGAGACCATATCACAACTTGGGCAAGACCCGCCGGGATATTCGCCGATATCGGCAGAGAGGTAGCGCCCTAATCGAACACGCGAAACAGCAGCAGGCCCATGCCCAGCACGATGACTCCTAGGCTGATGCTTTTCAAAATCGCCTCGTACCGGATCATCAAGGCCCGATCGGCATCGCCGAGGCCGCCGCCGCATTGCTTGAGCGCCTTGTAGGGCCGCGATGCCTTGATCTCTACCAGGCTGAACAGAGCCATGGACAAGGCGACCGCGATCACGGCGACGGAGAGAGTGTTCGTTTGCATCACGTATCCCGCCAAAACCGGCAGAAATCCCCATGAAAACGCGAACCATCCGTCGGTATGGTAGCGTCCGTCGAACCATTCCAGGTTATAGGCAAAGACGAAGAATCCCTCGACAAGCGCGATGAAGATCAGATTCGGCACGAAACGCACCATGAAGTAGGCTGCAACCAGATAGGCCGCCGCTAGCGAGCATCCCGCCATGAGCCACAGCTGCCGTTTGCCGAACACGTCGCCCCATGGCTTTTTCGCCTTGCTGCCCAGCGCATCCAGGGCATGGGCGCCGATTCCGAGACCCAAGAAGTAAATGAAGGCGATGGCGATCACCCGGTCCCAATGGAGATCGGGTGCCAGCACGGACCCGATCACGGTAAAGGACATGACCATCGCCGTATAGGGCAGAAAAAGAAGGCCGATCGCTCTCCGAAATTTAGGAGAACCGAATCGGGGAACGAACCATTCGGATCCTCTGTCCGGCTTCGCTGAGTCATCGGGCGTCAACGCATGTCCTCCATCCGGGTTCTAGTAGAAGCACTCCGCCGAATATTTCGGGATGATAGCCTCGTCACGCTTGATCCCGAAAGCACCGTTTGAATCGCTTGCGGATATCACTTGCCCCCAACTGACTACGGAGAGATACTTACATCGGGGTATTTCGGGGGACTTCCCCAGTTTCCCAGAAACCCGAAAAAGAAGGCATCGACTTTACCTTTCCGTCGTGCCCGCACGACTGTTTCTCACGGATGGAGATGGATCGTTATGAAACCGAAAACCTCGTTTCGCTCTTGGATGACGCTCGGCATCTTGGTGATGGTGTTTGCCGAATCCACTGCCGAGAATACCGTTCCTCTACCCCACCATTATCCGGATGCGGTGCAGGAACAAGGCAGCACCCCGTTTGTCGAGCCGGTAGGATTGCAGAATGCGGTGCAATTCTGGCGCCAGGTTTTCGGGGTGTGGCATCTGAATCAGTTTGCACTCCACGACAGCGTTCATTTGGGCGTGGTCTACGACGTGATCAAGCTGCCGGATGTCGATGGCGAGGGTCTGACGCATGAGCATAAAGCGTCCGTAGAATGGCACCTCCATGCCCTCGAAAATGAACTTCGGGACTTGGAAGATCGGGTGCGGTTCGGTGCCAGCTTGACCGACACGCAGCAACGACTGTTCGATCTCCTGGTCAGCCACGCCGGCGAAAACGCCGTGTACGGAGCAAGTCAGCGGGTACGCGGTCAACGCGGGCTGCGGGAACGCTTTCTAAAGGGACTCGAAGCCAGTGGCCGCTACGATCGCCTGTTCCGCAGGATATTCCGCGAGGCCGAATTGCCCGAAGACCTCGCCTTGCTTCCCCATGTCGAATCGTCTTTCGTCAATCACGCGCATTCCTCGGCGGGAGCCGCCGGGATGTGGCAATTCATGCGCGCGACAGCTCGCCGCTGCCTTCACCTGAGCCGGGCGGTCGACGAGCGTTATGATCCGGTGTTTGCCGCGCGCGGCGCCGCACGGTACCTGGCCCACGCCTATGAAGTGCTCGGCGACTGGGGACTGGCGATCACCTCGTACAACCACGGCATAGGCGGAATGGCGCGCGCCAGAGACGAATTCGGACCGAACGTCGCTCGGATCGTCCGCTATTACCAAGGTTCGACCTTCGGTTTCGCGTCACGGAATTTTTATGCCGAATTCCTTGCCGTGCGGTCGATCATCCAGAATCTGCCGAATTATTTCCCGGCGGGCGTATTCTTCCAACCGCCTCTCAAGCACGATCTCGTCCGTCTAACCGGCTCCCTTCCGGTCACTCATCTGGCGAGACTCCACGGCCTGGAACGCGACACGCTTGCCGAGCTCAACCCCGCTTGGACAACGTCTGCGATCAAGGGGCGCACCCTGCTCCCCGCGGGCATCGACGTTTGGCTTCCTCAAGGGACCTTGGAGCGCACCCCGGGCATTTCGGCCTATGAACAACCCGTGCTGGTGGCCGGCGATGACGCTCAGTCCAACAGGCGCATCGTCACTGCCTCGCTGATCGATGTCGGAGAGGAGCCGGTGATGATGCCATCGCGTTTGCTCACGACGCCGGCACCGGTCCCGGCAGAGGATATCGTAAAGGGCTCCGGGCGCGGAAAAGCCGTCGCGCAGAAAGCCAAGTCCGCAAAGCTGTCGAAACAAGGGCACCGGGTACATGTGGTTCGCCGTGGCGAATCTCCGCGTCTGATCGCGGCAAAATACGGCGTTGGACTTCGCAAATTGCTGACGATGAACGCGATCACGCAAGGGACGGTGCTTCGGCCAGGTCAACGACTGCGCATTCCGATGAAATCCAGCTGACATTTGAAGGGCTTCGAGGTCTTTTCAGGCAACGAACCGGGAAAGCGGTTAAAGGCGAAGAGATTTGATCCGTAGATATTCGTGCGAAGTTTTACGACTTTTTTACAACAAATGCCGAGTGTTTAATAAGACCATAAACCAATTCTTATTTAACGTCGGAACACCTAACGGCTGGTGTAACTCGCTGCTGTAGCGGCACTATTTGCCTTTTAACGATATAAGCTTTTTGTTGTGCGGCTATATCCATGGCCGAATGATAACAGGAAGATAACGGTAAAAATCGGTATAACTGCTGAGCGGAAGGGTTTTTTGGACAGGACGGTCTTGATGAGCTCGAACACTGAAGCCGTTATGGGATCCGACAGAATCTTTCCAAGGAGGATCTTCATGGCTACTGTTTATATCGACGATCAGGAATTGGTACATCGAGTCCAACAGGGAGACCGGAGTGCTTTCGATCGTCTGGTGCGCAAGTACCAGGCCAAGCTCTTGCAACTGATAGGCCGTTATATCAAGGACCCTCACGAATCGTGGGATGTCGCGCAGGAAGCCTTTATCAAGGCCTACCTTGCACTCCCGAGATTCCGCGGTGACAGCGCGTTCTATACCTGGCTCTATCGAATCGCCATCAACACCGCCAAGAATCACCTGGCGATGCGGCTGCGCCGCCCGTCGGAAGACGAGCTCGATGTCGAAGAGGCCGAGCAGTTCGAATCCGCCGTTCGCCTGAAAGACCAGGAAACTCCGGAAGGCTTGGTATTGACCGAGGAACTTGCGCTAACCATTCAGCAGGCGCTCGACAAACTTCCGGGGGAGTTGCGGACTGCTATCCAGTTGCGGGAATTCGACGGGCTGAGCTACGACGAAATTGCCCAGGTCATGCAATGCCCGGTCGGAACGGTCCGCTCGCGCATCTTCCGGGCGCGGGAATTCCTCGACAAGCAAATCGAATTTTTACATTGAGGCATCGGACGACGCGCCAAGGACGACGCGATCCCTCCTCCGTCCTGGCTGGATTAAAAGGATGTTCTATCGGCCGGGATCGAGATGCGATAAAACAGAATAACCGAAGCGTGAGGTTCGAAGGAGAGTCTTGACGACTGGACCTAAACATCCGCTGTTTCGGCGACAAATTCCGCATTTCCGGGTGACTCGACACCAGCGCCCAGCCATCATTACTCTCGGAACATCCTTTTCCATGCGACATCCCGGTTCCTTTCGCTTGTCCTGACACTGATCGAATCATCCCTGATTCCACTCGACGACTGCCACGGGCGCCTCGGGGGAAAGCGCCCTTGGTGATTGCAGAGTAGTTGTCATTGAACAGCGTCCGAGCTCTTTCGGAAATACGCAAAAGTGCCTATGGACGCATGAACGGCCCAGGCAATTCCAAACCGACGGCTTTTTCGGTACACCGGTGTCCATACGTAGACTTGCGGATGTCTTGGTCAGGCGCAACACGCTTAAATACGCGTCACTCGAATGTAACAGCCTACCCCTAAGCCTGGCTAAGGATAGGAGTACGGGTTGAACGATTCGAGGCCGAACCATGGACGATTCGATAGGATTTAGGACATAGCGAAAGGAATGCGGATCTCGCAGGAACAGGATGCTCCAAGATAACTGGACCAGAAAAATACTAAAGAAAAAGACATCGGCCAAAGGCCAGCCGAGAGTCGGTCAAGAGGAGGAGGCGGTCTGGTCCAGTTATCTCATCTCGTGCGGTAAGTCTCAGCCGCAATGGGACTTTCGGCAAAATTCTTATAATTCTCCTTTTCCTGATGCCCTGCCCCGCACCGCTCCCCGTAGCTAACCGCTCTTGATATTCCGACTGTCCGAGGGGCGTCCGTTCGTTCGGTTAGCCGCCTCTCGACAAAACCTTCACCCCTTCCCGCAACCCGCAGTACACTAACCATTTGTGAACCCGTGACCTGACGTCATATGAGGGAACAACGGAGTGAACGTAAAGCGATTGCTGGGAAACGGATATTCGGTTGCGATCGGAGCGACGGCCTGTGTCAGCGCCATAATTCTTGCACTAGGAGCCATTCTCGATCCACCGCCACCGTTGTCCCTGTTCTTGGTCGCAATAATGTTCGCGGCATGGCATGGCGGAATGAGCGCGGGGTTCGCGGCTACCGCGCTGAGCATGGGGGCTAGCGTTCCGCTCCTGGTCATTCTGACCGATTCTATCGACATCCTGAACCCCGCCGAAGCCCTGCGATTGGGACTACTTTTTGGAGTAGGCACAGTACTGAGCTTTGGGATTTCGCGCCTGCGCAAAGCCGAACGGCGCGCGTTCAGGGCCGCATTGGAGCGCCAGTCGCTGCTCAATCGAGCCTTGGCCGAGCGGCAGCCGCTCGAGGCTGCGCTATACGAACGCGATCAACTCCTCCAGCTGTCGCAAAAGATCGTCCAGGTAGCGAGCTTTGAGGCCGATCTAAGCCAAGACGCTCGTCACCGTATGTCGCCGCAGTGGTACCAGATTTACGGTATCGCGCCCGAAGCGTTCGAACACTCCACCGATGCCTGGCTGAATCTGGTACATCCGGGCGATCGGGATACCTTGAAGTCGGGTATAGAGACGGCGTTCGCGCGGCAAGCGCCGGATTTCAGCAGCGAATTCCGCATCATCCGCCAAAATGACTTCACCGTCCGCTGGATCGAACTGCGAGCCACAATCCGCTACGATGCCGAAGGCCGTCCGGTCCATATGGCCGGAAGCAACATAGACATTACCGAGCGTAAACAGGCCGAACAGGCGCTGGCAGCGAGCGAACGGCGGTTCAAGCTAGCTAGCCGAAACGTCGGCGAGGCTGTTGGCTACCGATGAGCCGCATACGATTATCGAGGATCTTTGCCTCGCCGTAATGCGCCAACTCGGCTGCGAATGCTTTTTCAATTTTCTGCTCGACGACGCCAAAGGACGATTCCGCCTGAATGCTTCCGCCGGCTTGTCGGCCGAGGAGATTCGCGATCTCGAGTGGCTCGATTGCAACGTGATCGCCTGCGGCTGCTTCGCAGGCGACGGTGAATATGTTGCCGCCGAAAACGTTCGTCATCACGGCGGACTATGTGCTGCCCGTGTCCGAAGCTACGGTATTCAAGCCTACGCCTGCCATCCTCTGCTGGTACAGGGACGCGTCATCGGAATCCTGTCATTCGGCACCAAGACCCGCCCAGTATTTACCGCCGAAGAACTGAATCTGATGAAATCGGTCACCGACCAGGTGGCGATAGCCATGCAGCGGGTTCTCGACCGGCGTTCTCTGCGGGCAAGCGAAGCGCGTTTCCGCACGATCGTGCAGGCCGTCCCGAGCCTTACGTTGGAAAGCGACGCGGAAGGCAACAATACCTTCGTAAGCGAGCAATGGTGCTCTTATACCGGACTGTCCCCGGAACAGAGCGCGGGGCAAGGCTGGCTATCGGCGCTGCATCCCGACGATATCGCGAAGGTTTTGGCCCGGTGGAACAAAGCGGCACGAACCGGCACGTCGTTCGAGAGCCAGTATCGTCTGAGGTCGGCCGACGGCTCGTACAGGTGGTTTATCGCCCGCGCCCTGCCGGATCGCGATGCCGATGGGAAAATCGTCCGCTGGACCGGTTCGCTCACGGATATCGACGATTTGGTACGGACCGAGGAAGCTCTGCGAGCCAGTGAAGCCCGAGCACTCGCAGCCAACGTCCAGATGCGGGCCATCATGCAGACGGCGCGAGTCGCCATCTGCGTCGCCCATGACCCGGAGTGCCGGCTGATCACGGGCAACGTTCAGGCGCATCAATTGCTGGGCGTACCGGAAGGCGAAAATTTATCGGCCGTGCCGGACACGAACGGCGCCGCTCTTTACCGTTTCTTCAACAACGGACGGGAGGTTCCCGCTCAGGATCTCCCCATGTGCCGAGTCTTGAAGACGGGCGAAGTCGTGGAGGACGTGGAACTGGAAATAGTCCGCGCCGACGGCACACGCCGGTTCGTCCTGAGCGCGGCCGCACCGCTATATGACAACACCGGCCGCGTGCAGGGCGCCACGGCCACTTTCCTGGACATCACCGAACGCAAGCAGATCGAGATCGAACGCCAGAAATTTGTTTCCTTCGCCGATCAGAGCACGGAATTTATCGGCATGTGCGACCTGGACTTCCAGCCGTTCTACGTCAACGAGGCCGGTCGGCGCCTGGTTGGACTGGATAGCCTGGAGCAGGCGTGCCGAACGCCGGTGAAGGAGTTCGTCTTTCCGGAAGACCAAGAATTCGTTTATGAAGAATTCTTCCCGCGCGTGCTGCGTGAAGGCCGTGCCGAGGTGGAGATCCGCTTTCGCCATTTTAAAACCGGCGCTACGCTTTGGATGGTTTGCAACGTGTTCTATATCCGGGATACGAACGGCGAACCGGTGGGATTCGCGACGGTGAGCCACGACATTACCGAGCGTAAACAGGCCCAGCAGGCATTGGCGGCAGCGAACGACCGCTTGGCGGCCGATTTGGAGGCTATGACGAGACTGCAAGCGGTCGGTGCGCTCTTCGTACGGGAGGACGGGCTGCCGGTTGTACTCGATCAGATCGTGGAAACGGCTATGGCCATCGCAGGCGCAGATCGCGGCCACATTCAACTGGTCGACATGCCGTCCGGCTCTCTCCGGATCGTTGCTCAGCAAGGCTTCGGGCCGGCTTACGTCGATTTCTGGCAAAGTGCCCATGCCGGGCCGGGGCCCTGGGGCGCTACGATGGAATGGGGAAAGCGCGTGATCGTGGAGGACGTTACCCGAAGTCTTATCTTTAACGACGCGCGGGAGCTTCAGGAGATCCTGAACGCAGGGGTACGCGCGATCCACTGCACCCCACTGCTGAGCCGCGGCGGCCGATTGTTCGGCGTGCTTTCGACCCACTACGGAACACCCCACTGGCCGGACGAGCGGGCATTGCGCCTGCTCGACCTGTTGGCGCGTCAAACCGCGGATATTATCGAACGAGCCCAGACCGAGACCGCTCTCAAAGAGGCCGATCTTCGCAAGAATGAATTCATCGCCATGCTGGGCCATGAGCTGAGAAATCCGCTCGCCCCGATCCGCAACGCGGCTCATTTGATACGCAAGTTCGCCCCGCCGAACCCGAGGATGCAATGGGCGCAGGAAGTCATCAACCGGCAAGTGGATCACCTGACCCGGCTGGTGGACGACCTTCTGGATGTCTCACGGATCGTTCAGGGCAAATTGAAGCTTCAGAAAACGCCGGTGGATCTCACCGCCCTTCTTCATCAAACCATGGAGGCCACTAAACCGCAGCTCGATGCCCGCCGCCATCTGCTTACCGCGGCCCTGCCGAAATATCCCTTATGGTTCGAGGCCGATCCGGTGCGCTTGACGCAAATGGTTTCGAACTTGCTGGATAATGCCAACAAATATACCCCCGCAGGGGGACGGATCTGGCTCGGCGTGGATCATACGGGTAACGAGGTCGCGATTTCGGTGCGCGACAACGGCGAAGGTATCCCCAGCGCGCTGCTGCCGCATCTTTTCGACGTGTTCACCCAATCGGAACGGACGCTGGATCGCGCTCAGGGCGGGTTGGGTCTCGGATTGACCATCGTACAGAAGATCGCGGAATTGCACGGAGGGCGGGTGGAGGTAAAAAGCGAAGGCCCCGGCAAGGGCAGCGAATTCATCGTGCGGCTGCCGCTCGGCGACTGCAAAGCGGAGACGGAAGCGAAGCCGGCGTGTAACGTACAGAGCGCTTGATGGCCGGCTGCCGCAGAGCAGGACGTCCCTCAAGGACTCTCGGCTTGGGGACGTTAAGCGGCTGCCGTCAGTACTACGCCTCGATAACCAACATCACATTGTTCGTCACGACCCAGCTGTAAAAGGCAACGGACGAAGTCAGGGTCGCCTTGATCCAGCGGCTTCTCGCCTTATGCCGGTCGCTGAATAAAAACGCGATGAACGCTAGGCCCGCGGCCTTGATCAGGACGATCGAATATCCGAGCCCCACCAGTTCGGCGGAAAAATTGAGAACAGGATTCGCTTCTTCCAAACCGGAAAAGCTCAGCCCGAAGTAAGTCACTATTCCATCTGCGACTTGCAAGAGTGCGAACAGGATTATCAATATGGCGTACATACAACGGCTCCAAAGTTTCGACACGGAATGCCGGTCCTCGGCATTGCCACGCACTAAAAGATCATCCAACGGCGAAATATCGTCTCTTCCAGTATGGAAAAATGACAGGCGTTATGCCTTCGACCCTTTCTGTCCCGATTAATGCAAGTCGCGTTCCATAAGGCCGGATGAATTGATGGCGGAAAACGCATCAAGAATCGCGGGTCTGCCTCCCGACAATATTAGCCCGCATTTCTCTGTTCTCCTGCCGCGCGGTCCGTACGATGCCCTGGCTGCGGCGAAATGTGAGAAATAGGGCTTAGAAGTAGAGCATAGCAGAAGAATATCATCGAATGCTAATAGCATTAAATTGGTGCATTGGCGGATATTCATCGACCGAGACGGTGATTGATTCAGCCACCCGACCGCTTGACGGCCCAGCCCTGTTTGGACAGGTCTTCTACGACCCGTTCGCGATGGTCTCCCTGAATCTCGATGACGCCGTCCTTGACGGTCCCGCCGGAACCGCAGCGCTGCTTGAGCTGTTTGCCCAAGTTTTCAAGACCCGTGGCGTCCAGCGGAACCCCCGTGATTACCGTCACGCCCTTGCCTTTGCGTCCCTTGGTTTCCAGGCGCACCCGCACGATGCCGTCCGATTTCGGTGCCGGCGGGTCTTTCTTGCAACGGCATTCGGCGACGGGTTTGCGACAGGCCGGGCACATCCGTCCAAATTCGGTGGAATATACGAGACCGCCGTTTGCCGGGTGTTTTCGTGAACTCATAGTGTTATTCGATTATGACCGAATGCTCGGACGCTAGGGCAACTCATTTCCGACTAGCGACCGATAGGAATTTCCCTTACCCGCCGCGACCCAGAGAACAACTTTCCGGCAAAGTGCGGAATTCGTCAACCGCGCCCGGGCGTTTTTGGCCAACGGCTGCGGCGGCGCTTTTCTGATGCATGTAGTTCCGTTCGGGATACCAGCTTGAAAGTTTATCCACTGTCAAGACTTGACAGGAACTTCAGCAAGCGGCGACTTATCACTGCTCCCCGTAAATTATTAATTCATTATTTCGTAATAAATTAAAACCTCAGAATCAACTACTTACGTTTTATCCTGCTGCAAAACCAGGACCTGAAAAAAACCTAGCCAGGCTAACTTGAAGCCCCGTGAGATCAGGTCCCGTCCGTTTTACCCCCACACTTATCCACAAGGTTGTCCACGGAATCTGTGGATAGCCAAAAAAGCCGCACGCCAGCCTTTCGCAACGATAACCCTTCTCCTAACACCAATTTCACCGCCTGTTCGCTGGTTCTTTGGTATACGTTCCTTTCGGTAACTTTTGCATTCAACACCTCCATCGCATAGTTTGAAAGTTTGGTGTCCTCTTTTTCCGGCTTACCTCACATCGATTCAAGCTTGCTGATGCGCAGCCAATAACCGCTCGACAGCCTCGATCTGCTCAGGATTTCCGAGCAGGCCGATGCGGTCCCCCGGAAGAAATACGGTCTGGGTGGACGGGTTCACCACGAGTTCGTTCTTGCGTTTGATGGCCACCACGTTTGCGCCGGTGCGCGCCCGGAACGCAGCTTCGCCCAGTGTCTGCCCTACCATTGGGCTTTCCGCGGGTATTTTTCGCCAGGAAATGTCGATCAACTCGTGGGCATCGAGCAAGTCTCTCAGCAGCGCGTGCTCGCCGTGTGCCTTGACCAGCGCATCGTAGTGCTCGCGCCGAACCGTGTCCGCGTAATGCCGCACTTCATGCAACGGAAACCCCAGCTGCAACAAGGTGTGCCGGATCACCTGCAAACTGCCTTCGAGCTCCGGATGGATCACCAGTTGCGCACCCAAGTCGGAAAGCCGTTTAACGCCGGCACGGGTTGCGGCGCGAGCGATGATCGGAAGGTCCGGGGCGATGTCCCGGGCTGCCGCAACCGTCAGTTCGGTGGCGGCTTCCTCGGACAAGGTCACCACGAGCAGACGGGCCCGGTGCAGCGCGGCGTGAGTCAGAATGTCGGAATTGGCGGTATCGCCCAGGAGCGTGGGAATGCCCCTTTTCGACAACCGTTCGATCCGGTGGATGCGGGAATCGATCACCAAATAAGGAATCCCCAGTTCGCCCATGATATCGACGATGTGCGAACCGACCCGCCCGTAGCCGACCACCACCACATGATCGGCCACGGAGTCCTCCACCGGCGTCTGCGTCGAGCCGTGCCGATTCAGCCATCGCCACAGTGGCCGGATGGCCCGCAAACTGCGCTGCAGCGGGTCGACTGCGTGCAGCATGAGCGGATTGACGACGATGGATAGCAATGCAGCCGCCAGAATCGTCGAATGTTGCCCCTCGTCGAGAAACCCGAGGCGCAGCCCGGTCTGATCCAGAATGAAGGAAAATTCGCCGATCTGACACGAGCCCGCCGCCACGACGAGAGCGGTGCGGGCCGGTCGAGGGAACGGCAAGACCCAAAGCCCCGAGACGATGAACTTTCCGATGACCACCAGACCGGTGAGAATGAGGACCGGTTCGAGGTGCTGCACCAGAAAGCCCGGATCCAGAAGCATGCCGACGGATACGAAGAACAGGACGGAAAAGGCCTCCCGGAACGGCAGCAGATCGGATGTGATGCGATGACTGAGCGGCGATTCGCTGACCACCGCGCCCGCGACGAAAGCGCCCAATGCCAACGAAACGCCGAACAACTGCGAGGCGCCCAGGGCAATTCCCAAAGAGATCGCCAGGATGGCCAAAACGAAGAGTTCACGGGAGCGGGTATGAGCCACCCGCAGCAACACCCAGGGAATGAAGCGCGTGCCCACGAACAACATGAACACGAGAAAGCCTAAAGCGGACAGCAAAGCCAGGCCGAGGGTGTTCCAATTTATGGATTCTCCGGTGTCAGCCAGGTTAGGCATGATCATGATGATCAGAACGGTGGCGATGTCCTCCATGACCCGCCAGCCGACAGCGACCTGTCCGTCCGGGGTATTCAGCCAGCCGCGGTCCATGAAACCGCGCAGCATGACGATGGTGCTGGCGATGGAAAGCACGAAACCCAACACTAACCCCGCCATGGGCGTCCAGCCCCAGAGCTGGCTGAGCCCGAACCCCAAAGCCAGCATGGTCAGCATTTGCCCCAGCGTGCCCACGACGGCGATGTCGCGCACTTTCCACAGATCCGCGAAGGAAAAATGAAGGCCCACGCCGAACATCAGAAAGACGATGCCCAATTCGGCCAATTGGTTGATGGTTTCGGGATCGGCTAAATACCCTGGCGTAAAAGGACCAATGACGACGCCCGCCAGCAGATAACCCACGATGGGCGGCAGGCCTATGCGTTGAACGATCAGCCCGCCCAGAAACGCGAAGCTCAGCGTAGCGGCGATATTTTCAAGCAAACTCAGACTGTGCATATGTGGGGATATAGGCGATCAACGGATTTGCCTCATGCCAGTCATCGCGCAAGGGGAACTTTCGCGCGGTCTGAAAAATTCGACCTGCGGCGGCGATACCCCGCTCCATCTGCCGAACCGTTCGGAACGGCTACTGCTTGGAGCTCGCACGGGGTTGGTTGCGATGCCATCCTCATCCTCGGCCAGGACATCACGACTGGGTTAGTGTACCGAAAAGTGACAGGTACTCGTGCGACGATCCGCAAAAATCGACGAAGTGCCTGCAAGAGCCGTCGAGCAGACCACGGGAGACGAACACATTTACCGAACTAGTCCCTTCCCGCCCCAAACAGGGGCGCAACGGCACCTTATGCGAGCGGATCGACCGCCGATTTGGTCTAATGATTGCCGAAGGCGACCGATCGGCTGTCGCCTCATTGCAAGCTAGATCAAGAGGAAGAGTCGAATTATGGACAACACCGGATTAGCTTCGCCTCCGAGGCCCCGTGAACCGGCGCAGCCGGGCGATGCCCCCGAAAGCATCGATCGCCTGCGCATTCTCTCGCCACGACGGAAATCGACGGCGGCTCGCTCGCTCGATGAACTGGTAGAGGAGCAGCTCGCCCATTTCGGCATCGATCCCCAAACGACTTTCGGCCAAACGCTGGCACGCGTGTCGCGGCGGATGTACGAGAGCTGCGCCGATATCGACCGGCTTTGGGTCGAAACCGCGGAGACTGTCCAAAGCCTGGATCGTTCCGACCGGATCGCCTATTTCAACGCGAAAAAGTTCCTCTCGTTTCAACTGGCGAAATTGCTCGACAACTTGCAGCGCCCTAACCGGCGCTGTTACCAGAGCCTGAATTACAGTACCGCGACGACCGCCAGCAAAGGACCTTACAGCGTCTTCGACAATGTTCCCGCGATTTTCTCCGCGAATCCGGTCATTACCCGCACGGCGACGTACGTCTACGCCTGCGCCGAGTGGATAGAAGACGCCTTCCAGGGCAAGGAGCGGCTTCTGGAAATCTATTCGCGACTGCTTAACCCGACATCGATCGCATTGGCCCATCACATCGTCGATCTTGAAGCCGGACCTTATGCTAACGAGTATTTCGCCTGGAACTTCAACAGCGGAATGGCCGCCATCGACGGAGTGCTGTCGCACGTTCTCGGACGCGACGACATTCTGATCACCAGCCGTAATGTCTACGGCGGCACTCATCAGCTCATCCACCACTGGTTCGCTAAATCTGCGAACCTGGAAATCGCCGTCGAAACCTTCGACGGCTATACCGTCGACGATTTCCTGAAAGCCTGGCAGCGTGCTCTCGCCGGATACGCCGACCGTTTCTCGGCCGGGCGGCGCGCCTACGTCTACCTCGAATCGCCGTGCAACCCGCACGGCTATGTGCTGGACGTGCCGGCCATTTGCCGGGAAGCCCACCGGCTCGGACTGCGCGTCATCCTCGATTCCACCGTCGGCACACCCTTCCTCTACACCCCGCTGCAGCGCAAAGATCGCGCGGAGCGCCCGGATTTCGTCATCCACAGCTATACCAAGGATCTTTCCGGCAGCGGCTCGGTCATCGCCGGCGTCGTCATCGGGCGCAACGAAGACATGTTTACCCCCAAAGGCGATTCGATGAACGGCGTCCCGTGGAACGAAACCCTGTTCTGGAACGTGTATTACGTCAAGGGCGCGTTTCTCAACGCCGATGCCGCTTTCGACGTACTCCAGGGACTGCGTACGCTGGATGTGCGCATGCTCAAGAAATGCATCAACACGCAGATACTCGCGCGGTTCTTGGCCGCCCATCCGAATATCACGGTCCACTGCAATGCGCTGCCCGACAATCCCAACCGCGAGATCATGAAGAGGACCGCGACGCTCGGGCTGCCCGCTCCTCTGTTCACCCTGGATATGGGCGATTTGCCTCGGGAAGCTTTCCAGCGGTTCTTCGACAACCTGTCGCCGACTTTCGGCCATATGATCAGCCTCGGCCAGAGCAACACGATCGTGGCCTGTCCGGCCCTGACCACGCATTCGGAACTGGACGAAAAGGCGCTGCGCGAAGCCGGCATCTCGCCGACCACCATTCGCGTCGCCGTCGGCGACGAAGATCCGCTCGATCTGATCCTGCATTTGATCGGCACGGCCCGGCTGACGATCGACCCGGTCGTACCGGGTTTTTCCGAAGGCTTCGGATCATGGACGGCGGCGCGGGAGCTGGTTCGAACGACTTATCTGGGCTCGCACCGGAAATACATCGAGGCGAAGACCGCGCAAAGCTCCGAGTGAAATATAATTCTAAGGAACTCCAGATTTACATGAGGCGCGAATCCATGAAAAATCGGCTGGGCATGATGTGCTTGATTTGCGGGCTGACGGGGTGCGCCCACTCGTTGTCGGAGCCGACCGCAAGGTCCATTTATTTGCCCAGCGGCGAACCGGCCTATCAGATCACCTGCGAAGAGCGAGGGCTCGCGAAAGACAGCTGCTATCGGAAGGCCGGCGATCTCTGCGGGACGCGGGGGTACGACGAAATCGGTTTAAACGACGAACGGCAGATGAATGAAATTTTCGATATGGTGACGGGAGCCATCCGGCAGGGAAAAACGGCGCCTATCGTCGAAAAAACGATCGTGATCCGGTGTAAACGGCCGTCGGCCGGAGCCCGCCTGTAGCGAAGGCGGTATATGTCGTGCATCCGCTAAAGCGGCGCACGGCTCCCACATTTTCCGGTCTGGTATAGCACTTCCTGGCTATAGTAGGTCGGGAATCCCTTCCCGACACCCTGGGTCGGCAAGCGGGCCTTGTCGGCAAAGGATTGCCGACCTACGATCTGTTCGGCGCCTTCAGTCGCGGGCTGAAGCCCGCTCCCACATACCGTCTAACGCCCATCATTCTCTTCGTCCCGACGTCTCTGCCGGATGAGGCGGCGCGACATCGGTTTCGCCTGCTTGACCTCGATCACGCGATCGAGCTGAGGCGGCGCGCCTTGGCCAGTCTTCTGCTGGTACGCCAGGGAGTCCTGCCGGCTGCGAACGAGATAACCCGCGACCGCGCCGCCGGCAGCGGCGAACGTCAGCAAACCCACCGTCACCAGCTCGATGGCCAAGAGGATCGCTCCGATACTCAGGAGAGCGAAAAGCCCGAGGCCGAGTTTGATATTGGCCCTGCGGTTGGCTCGGCTCACTTCGCGGACCAGCCGCTGATGAGTTTCCTCGAGCGTCGCCCGCTTGTCGGTTTCCGCGGCGACCAAGAGATTCTCCCGTTCTCGGGCAAAGCTGTTCCGGGCTTCGGCCAGTGCGTCTTTCTTCACATGATCGGCGATAGAGCCGAACCACACGGAAATCAGCAGCGTGATGATGAAGGCGAGCAACCCGAGCGGAACCCAGTCCGTCTCGCCGGAAGCCCCTCTCGCCGCCATTACCACGCCGACCGTCGCCGCTTCCACGACGAGGATTCCGGGCAAAAACCTGAACATGGACATCGCGTTGATACCTTAAAGATTGGATTGGCAAGAAGCCTTGGCTTGGAGTCAGGTGCCGGTCAAAGCGTTCCTTATGCGGACCTCGGCCGAAACCATACCGGCCCCCTCGCATTCGCAAGAAGACGAATCGTGGCGGAAATTGCCGGCAAGGTCTAGCCGTCAGTAATCGTCCGTATTGCCTGGGACACCCGGAAAGAGAATCGTGTTCGTTTGCTATCCGAACTGTTCAACTAAAACAACAGAGGCCTAACAATGGCGCCCCCCAAAGTCTTGGCCATGGTCTTGGCCGGCGGCGCGGGCAACCGCCTTCTTCCACTCACGGCTGAACGTTCGAAACCGGCGGTTCCGTTCGGCGGCCGGTATCGCATCGTGGATTTCGTGCTGAGCAATCTGGTCAACTCCGAAATCCATTCGATTTACCTGCTCGTCCAATACAAGTCCCAATCCTTGATCGAGCATGTGCGCAGGGCTTGGTCGATATCTCATTTGATTGCGGGACATTTCGTCACCGTCGTGCCTCCCCAGATGCGGGACGGACCGGACTGGTTCCAAAGCACCGCCGATGCGGTCCACCAGAATCTGGGGCTGATCGAACATCATCGCCCCGACGTGGTGGCCGTGTTCGGGTCCGATCACGTCTATCGCATGGACATCAATCAAATGGTCCGCTTTCATCTCGATCAACACGCGGATGTCACCGTCGCCGCTCTGCCCATGCCGCTGGAGCAATGCTCGGCCTTCGGCATCATCCGTCCCGATCATGCCGGGCGGGTGGCGGAGTTCGAGGAAAAACCGGCCAGTCCGAGGCCGATGCCCGGCAATCCCCGGAGAGCGCTCGCGTCCATGGGCAATTACATCTTCAGCACCGAGGTATTGATCGACACGCTCAAAGCCATTCGGCCGTGCAGCGAACAGGATTTCGGGCGGGACGTCCTGCCGCGGCTGATCCACACGCATAAGGTGTGCGTTTACGATTTCGCCTTGAACCAGGTCCCCGGAATCAAACCGTACGAAGAGCAGCCTTACTGGCGCGATGTCGGCACGATCGACGCTTATTTCGCGGCCCATATGGATATGCTGGGCGAGGAGCCGCGCTTTGAAATTTTCAATCCGAGCTGGCCGATCTATTCCGACAATTATCTCGGACCGGACACCCGCATCATCGACGGCGAAGTCCGGAACAGCATTCTCGGCGCGGGCACCATTATCCGGGGCGCCAGGATCAACCGTTCGGTGATTCGGCGCGAAGTGATCGTCGAGCCGGACGCGGATATCGACGAGTGCATCATCATGGATTACACCGTCATCGGCCGGGGCTCGAAACTTCGCCGGACCATCGTCGATCGCTACAACATCATTCCGCCCGGTTCCGTCATCGGCGACGGACGATATCTCGACAAGAACCAAAGTCCGGCATCCCCGCCCCGGATCACCATCGTACCGAAAGGCAAGCGCGGACCGGCTTCGGTCTATTGACCGACCGGCCGGAACGCTCCGGCTTTCCGGCGCGAACAACCCGCACCGGATACTGGCCGTGGGGCGATTGCAAGCCTTACGTCCCGACCTCAAGATGACGGCCCAAGCAGCGAGATCCGCCGCTCGCCGGCGCCGCCCCGAACGGCAAGGGGATGAACCGCCGGGTATTCCGGCAAGCGCGGCAGGCGGATCGCAAACTCGCTACCCTTACCCAGTCCCTCGCTTAAAGCCCATACGTCGCCGCCGTGCATCGCCACCAGGCGTTTCACCAGGCAGAGGCCGATCCCAAGGCCTCCTTCGGCCCGGTCGAGGGTGTGATCCACCTGATAGAACAGGTCGAACAGGCTGGCTGCCTGCGCGGGATCGATGCCGCGGCCGGTGTCGCGGACCCGAATCGTGACATCGCATTCGGACGGCTCGACGGTCAGAGTGATCTGCCCCCCTTCGTCCGTGTACTTGGCGGCATTGTTGAGCAGATTCGACACCGACTGCGCCAGACGGACCAGGTCGCCCTCGACGCTGACCGGTTCCGGCGGAAGATGCACGGCGAATCGATGCCGGCGGGCCTCGATCAGCGGCCGACTGGTCTCCACCGCCCGCTGCACGATATCGGCCAGGGCAAGCGGTTCTTTCTTGAGTTCGATCTTCCCGCGGCTGATCCGGGAGACATCCAGGAGATCGTCCACCAGCCGGGTCAAGTGCTCGACCTGGCGATCGATCACGTCTCGCGCCCATGGCAGCTTGGCATCCGCCGCCCCCAGCCTGCGCATGATTTGAACGGCGTTGCGGATCGGCGCCAGGGGATTTCGGAGTTCATGGGCGAGCATGGCCAGGAATTCGTCCTTGCGCCGGTCGGTTTCGCGTAACGCATCTTCGGCCTGTTTGCGCTCGGTGATGTCGACCACGTGCGCCACGAATCCTCGGACCCGCCCTGCCGCATCGAGATCCGGGGAGTACGTGGCCTGAATCCAGCGCTTTCCGCCTTCGGCGTAGGACACCGGAATTTCGAAAGCGACCCGTTCTCCCGTCAGAGCCCTCTCGACATAAGGAGCGAGGGACTGCCACGCGGCTTCGCCGTGGACATCCCAGATACGACGCCCATACATCTCTTTGCAGCCGTAACCGAACCATTGCTCATAGGCCTTGTTGACGCGGCGGTATCGGCCGTCGGCATCGATATAGGACATCAGGGCCGGGGCATTGTCCATGGTTACGTGCAAGAGGTCGCGTGCCTCTTCCGCTTCCCGTCGTGCCGCCTCCAGTTCGGCCGTGCGCTCGGCGACGCGCTGTTCCAGCGACGCATTGGCTTCCCTCAGGGCCTGCTTGGCCCGATTGATCTCGGTGACATCGATGCCGACCTCCATGATCATCGGAGAACCATCCGTGTCGGTAAACGGAAAATCGTGAATCTGGTAGTCGTAACCGTCCGGGCCGGTCCACTCCCAATCCAGAGGCGCGTCCGTCTTCAGGACCTTGAAAGTCTCACAGACCTCGCAAGGCTCGGCACGGTTGAACAGGTAGTCGTGGCAGCGCCGCCCGAATGCCTTGCCGTAGCGCTGTTCGAAGAAGCGATTGGCGAACACGATCCGGTAGTCTCGCGACAGTAATACCACGGAAACCGGAAGCGCCTGCAGCACGTCATGCAGCCGCTCGCGTTCCGCCTGCACGGCCGCGACGGCCCGGCCCAGTTCCGCGGTGCGGAGCGCCACCTGCCGGCGCAGTTGTCTGGTCCAAAGGCCCAGGAGCGCGAGCAGGACGGCGATCGCTCCCGCGCCCCAGGCGACGTGTTTGACCGGAAACGTCGGGGTTTCGTAGATGCCCAGCCATTTCCTGTAAAGCCGATCGTACTCCCCGTTCGCCTTGACGATGGCCAGACCCTGGTCGAGACGGTCGCGCAGTTCGGTATGGCCCTTGCGCACGGCAAAGCAGAACTCCCGCCGGTAATCCCTGAGCAGCGGACCGGCTTCGATGACTCCGGCGAGCCCGCTCGTCTGCACCAGCATGTCTCCCTGCAGCCTCGGCGCCAGCACCGCGTCGTGCTGCCCCGATGCCAACAGACGAAAGCCGTCGGCCAGATTGTCGACGATCACCAGTTGATGGGTGAAGCCGCGGCTGACGAGGGCCTGGTGAGCGGCATCCGAGCGCAAGACGATGATGCTCAGGCCGCGGGCCTGGCCGACGGCATGAATGTGCGGACGATCCTTGCGGACAAAGAAACTGTCGTATCCGATGGTATGCGGCCGGGTGAATTCCACTTGCCCTTCACGTTCGTCGATGCGTGCGGCCAGGGGCAGAGCATCTAGTTCGCCCGCCTTTAAGGCTTGCCAGATGGTGTCCCATCGGCCCGGACGGAAAGTGACGGGAATATCCACCGCCGCAGCCGCCGCGGCGAACAGCTCGACGGCGAAGCCGGTCGGCCGGCCCTCGGCATCGACATCGGCATAGGGCGGAAAACCGATCTCCGATCCGACAACGAGAGGACGATCCGGCTCGGCCCGGACCAAGCAGGGCACGATCAAGCACAGGAAGAGCGTTAGTCGCACGCTCCACGGTACGAGCCACCGCCGAAACCACGCCGCCGAGTTCAGTCCGAAACCGGCTTTCGGATGCACCCGAACGGTGGGTCGGCAAGTCTGTCCCAGGTCTTTTCGAACGGCCACGGCGATGTCCATGTTCATTCCCTGGAAACCGCAAACAGCGCGGCGCTGTGTCTCCCAAACCGCACTGTCAGACGCATAGCGTGATTACCCCGGCCGCGCTGCTCAACTATCGCAGAGAACATGTTTGTTGTAATTCAAACAGCATTGCCCCATAGAGCGATTGTCATGCTCTAAGTTCAAAGCCCGTTTGCGATTCGTTCCGTCCCGCATACAGACGCCAGCGTCGTGCCTGAAAACCAGCGAAACGATAGAGCTTCCCTAAGAGCGCTGGTGTCCATACTGCCTGGAAGATGTGTCTACCGCAAGGTGCGGGCACTCTACGCAAATTCTCGGGTCCGATGCGAATGGTCCGATGAAAAACCTGTCTAAAGGTTTTACATCTTTTTCTCCGACCGAACTTCGTGTGTCGGCTGCGAGGCCGTACTGGATAGACGTTCCTATCGGGGGTCGTCTCGCCATAGCGGCAGCGTGGATTTGGAGGCCGCATGAACAGCGGCTGTCTCTCACATCGACAGGGATGGATAATCATGACAAACGACTACGGAAAAAGGATGCGCCTGATGGCGGTACTCAATGGCGCGGTCATGGCCTTGGCCTTACAGTCGCCCGCGGTTTCCGCCAGGACTCTCGGTATGGTGGCGGATAACACCGAATCCACGGTCACGGTATTCGATGCGGACACCGATAGCGTGCTGGGAACGGTGCCCATACCTCCGGGCACCATCGGCGATGTGCTCATCACGCCGGATCAGAAATGGGGTTTTGTGACCAACTTCAATAATGAAGTTTCCGTCATCGACTTGACCGCATCTCCTCCCCGCCTTGCCGAGGGCACCAATCCGATTCGCATCTCCAATTTTGGCGAGGATCTGTCGATCAGCCCCGACGGCAAATATTTGGTGGCGTCCGATGGCAACGCCGTTCAACCGATTTCGGTCATCGATATCGCCGCCCAGCGCGAAATCCAAACCTTATCGGTGGACTCCGACACCAATTCGGTGGATGTCTGCCGCGACGGTTCGGTGCTGGCGACCTCTACCAGCGGGACGGTGCGCCGGCTGATGATCGATGGCGACGGCGCCTTAACGGATACCGGCGAGGTCTTGTCTCTCAATGACGAACCCAACAACGTCTTTTGCGCCCCGGACGGTCGCTCGGGTCTCGTCGTCACCACTTTGTCCGGCGATATAACCTCGTTTACGGTGCCGGGGTTGAAGCGAGTCAATACAAGCGCCCTATCCGGGAACTTCGGAATTTCGGGCTTCGTCGATCCGGCCGGGGACCGGGTTTTTGCCAGAAGCAGCTACGACGGTTTCGTGGATGTTTTCTCTTATAAGGCCGCGACAGCGGAATTGGGCGCCAGGCCGCGGTTGTCGATTCCAATTTCGGTGACGTTCGGATTCTACGGGATGGATCAAATGGCACTGCATCCGAACAGGACCAAGCTGTACGTCCCGGAATACTTCGCCAACGCCCTGAACGTGTACGACGCCGACACCGGCGCCTTGCTGACTTCCATTACCGATCCGAATATCGTGGAGCCGACAGGGGTAGCCGTCGCTACGCCGACCGACGGCGGCAACGATCACGATAATGATGAAGGCGACGACGACGGCGCTACGGACGGACAGCGGCGACGATAGGGTCGATGGAGCGGCACCTTTGATCGCGAACGGTGATCGCTGTGCAAACGGCCGGGAAGATTCCGTCCTAAACAGCAATCGGCGATATCGCGGGATCGTTTTAGAAATCGCCCCGCATACCGGCAATGGCGGAACGATACGCTGACCAGGAAATAAAAAGTGCCGCTTCGGCCGCTTCAGGCCGAAGCGGCGCTGATTTCGTCCAGCGCATTCAACAAACAATCGATCTCGTCGAAGGTGTTGTAGGCCAAAAGCCCGATTCGCAGCAGGCCGCCCGTCGATTCGACGCCCAATTTTTCGGTAAGGCCGAGCGCATAGAAATTGCCGTGCCAGGTGAAGATGCCGCGATCGCCCAATCGTTCGGCGACCGCATAGGGCGTGTGGCCGGCTAGGGTTATGGCAACGGTCGGCGTTCGCCAGTCGAAGCGAGCAGGGTCAGTTATGCCATAAAGCTTCAGGCCGGTTATTTGCAACAGGTCCTGAATCAAGCGTTCGCTCAGGCGACGTTCGTATTGCCGGCTTGCTTCCATCGCCACGATCAAGGCGTCGCGGCGGTTTTCTGGGGAAGACGAAACACGCCGGCCGAGTTCCGCCAAATAATCGATCGTCGCAATCAGCCCGGCCAAGCCTTCGTGATTCAGGGTTCCGGTTTCCCAGCACGAAGGGACTTCATCCGGAGCCGGTTGCACTTTGTAAGGCCGAAAGCGGGCGAGATGCTCGCGCTTGCCGAACAGGATGCCGACATGCGGACCGAAAAATTTGTAGGCGGAACAAGTGAGAAAATCGCAATCGAGGGCGCGTACGTCGATCGGGCCATGCGGAGCGTAGTGAACCGCGTCGACGAAAACCAGTGCGCCGACCGCATGGGCCAGACGTATCGCTTTAGCAACGTCGTTGACGGTGCCGACCGCGTTGGAAGCATATCCGATGGCGACCACGCGGGTCCGGTCGCTGAGCTGCCGTTCCAGATCGCTCATATCGAGCGTGCAGTCTTCCACATGGATATCGACCACGCGGACCACCGCGCCTACTTCTTCCAGCGCATACCAAGGGGAAACATTGGCGTAATGGTCGAGCCGCGTCACGACGATTTCGTCGCCGGGCTTCAAGCTGCGCCCTATGGCTCGGCTGAAAGCGAAGGCGAGCGTCGTCATATTGGCGCCGAAGATCACTTCATCGGGACTGCAACCCAAAAAATCAGCGACTGCGGCGCGAGCCGAGGCAATCAACTCATCGGTCCGCCGGCTGGTGACGAAAGCGCCATGCGCATTGGCGTTGGATGTTGCCAGATAGCGGCTCATGGCATCCATCACCGATTGAGGCACTTGGGTTCCGCCGGGTCCATCGAAGAAAACGGGGCGCTGGCTGCCGGTGCCTTGAGCGAGTGCCGGGAACTGGGAACGTATCCATTCGAGATCAATAGACGCCATGGCGGACTCCTCTGTGATACGGTCGGCCTGTCCATCGGAGCGCCAACCGGTTTTTCGTCGGTCTTAGCATTGGACCGCGGACAGGTTAACACAAAGGATGCCGGCGAAGGATGAGACGCTCGTTTCGGTCGAATCCGGGGCGGTGGTTTCGATTTGGTTTGAAATCAGCCTGTGACCAGTTTTTCAAAGTCCGTCGTTCTCCCCGGTCGGATCTGCGCTCGGCTTGCCCAGTCGCCCGGTTGATGGAACACTTAGGCGATATTCGAACCATGGACACACCTGCCCAACATGACATCCGTTATTCCTCGAGAAGAATCGCTTCGTTCGCGGCTGGAGCATGAGCCGCAAACACTACAATTCGGAACCAGCGGGCGCCGTGGCCTGCTGATTCACCTCAGCCAACTGGAAATCTTCATCAATGCCCTCGCCGAGCTCGAATACCTGCAATCGTTGCCGCTTGCCGAGGGCGGCATCGTGCGCGGCGAGGATTTCTTTTTCGCCTACGATCTGCGCCCCAGTTCCAGCCGCTTCATCGACGGGGAACCTCGGCGCGGAGAAATTGCCCAGGCCGTCGAGTGCGCCATCCGCACCGCCGGCATGAGGCCGGTGAATCTCGGCCGCATTCCGACGCCGGCGCTGACCTACTATGCCGTGTCGCGCGGCAAGGGCAGTATCATGGTGACGGGCAGCCATATCCCTTTCGACCGCAACGGATACAAGACCAACACATCGCGCGGGGAGCTGCTGAAACAGCATGAGCAGCCCATCAACGAAAAGGTGCGGGAGGTGCGGGAAAAGCTATACGGCCAGTCTTTTGCCGATTCCCTGTTCGATGAGCACGGGCAGTTCAAGGCTGGCCACCTCGAACTCTCCGCCGAAAGCGGCGAGGCCGCCACCGCCTACATCAAGCGCTACGCGGATTTCTTCGGTGCCGAGTCGCTGAAAGGGCTACGCCTCCTGGTGTACCAGCATTCGGCCGTGGGACGGGATCTCGTGGTCGAAATCCTGCGCGAACTCGGCGCCGAGGTCGTCGTCGCCGGGCGCAGCGAAACCTTCGTCCCGATCGATACCGAAAACATCAATGCGGAACAGCTCACGGTTATTCAGACGCTGTTCGACGAAACCGTGGCGAAACACGGCCGGATCGATGCCGTAGTCTCCACCGATGGCGACAGCGATCGTCCGCTGATTCTCGGCGTTGATCCCGAAACCTCCGCCGTGCGCTTTTTCGGGGGCGATCTGGTGGGGATGATTACGGCGGAATATTTGGGGGCAGATGCCGCGGTCGTACCGATCAGCTGCAACGATGGCATAGACCGAGGCGCGCTCAAGGACATCACCGAACCCAAGACGCGCATCGGTTCGCCGTTCGTCATTGCCGGCATGGAAGCCGCGCGTGCGCGCGGCAAAAAAGCAGTCTGCGGCTGGGAAGCCAATGGCGGATTTCTGACCGGCTCGGATATCCTCAGGAACGGCAAGACCCTCAAGGCGCTGCCCACGCGCGACGCCGTCCTGCCCATTCTCGCCGTGCTTTGTGCCGGCCGGGAACAGGGACTCGGTCTAACCGAGCTGTTCGCTTCATTACCCAAACGCTACAGCCGCGCCGCACTGCTCAAGCAGTTTCCGAGATCGGTCGGCCTCGAGATCGTCAAACGTTTCTCGCCTTCCGAGCCAGCAATCGGCGAGGTTCGGTTCTCGCCCGACGGTACCTCGGTGCTGAGTACAGACGGCCGGAAACTCGAAACCGCGGATGTGGAAATTCCTAAACTCGATGCGATTCGGCGGGAACTCACCGGTTTCTTCACGGCAGATCTCGGTTTCGGCGCCATTACGACCCTGAATTTCATCGACGGGGTACGCATACGATTCCGCAACGGGGACGTGGCCCATCTGCGGCCTTCCGGCAACGCCGACGAACTGCGAATCTACGCGGTCGCGGACACTCAGGCGCGTGCCGATGCCATCGCCGGCATGGCGGTGGCCGAACCCGACGGGATTCTGCGCCGCTTGGAGCGGTTGGTACGTTAACGAGGCTTCCGGACGGGACAGAGTCGACCACGGGTGTCGCGGTTCGGGCAAGCTAAGGCCGTGGGTCCTGAGCCCCGTCGAAGAATCGGGATTATTAACCCGGCCTATAAATATAGGCCGGGTTAATCCGGGGCAGGGATGCCCCGGCGCGGCGACAAGCCGCGTGAGCCCAGGCCGGGCGTGTACCGGCCTGGGCGGCGGCCCGAAATACCAGGAGGGTATTTACGGACCTGATTAATAAAGCGCCCCCTTCGGAATCTACGCAGGTAAAGCAGGTTTCCCATGCTCCCGTTTGGAAACCTGCTTCACAAAACTCCCGCTTTTGCAGTTTGGCTTAGCGCCCGAAGTAGGTCGGCAATCCTTTGCCGACACCCGCCGTCGGCGAGGGCCTTTGTCGGCAAAGGATTGCCGACCTACACATTGCGATGCCCACTGCTAAACCGCGGTGAAAAATGCGCGAGGACTTTTCCGCTCCATCTCAGCGGTCAACTGCCGTTTCTCGGGAATCCATAAGCAAGCTCGGAGATGTCAAAACAAATACGTCCCGGTGGCCAGCGCTCTTCCCAATAGGTTGGATAGGACTGGTATAGTGGAAGAACTTCCGGTCGTTGATCAACAAAAGTTCTCCAGGGTATAAGATTTTGTCAAAAACAGGATTACCGGTTTTATTTTTGTACAGATGCGTTTCCCCACCCTGAATATTTCTCCGGTCAATAGAATAGATACAAACAAAGTCGGCACCGTCGCTGTGTATACCTTCTGGCGCCGGATTTCCAAAGTTATCCGGGGAGCATGTGGTTCGTATCTGATGAACGCCTATTTCGGTACCAATATCGAGACTGCAAAAATCTCTGAATATCGATAGTAGGCTTTTGAACATTCCGAAATTGACGAGCTCCTCATCCAATTCGGAAAATTCTCGTTTTATACCGCCGACCAGGGGATTATATTCTTTGGGTTGGAAAAGAAAGCCATGCGGCATTTTAACGATGCCATCCTCAGAAACCTTGAACCGTGATAGCTTTCGAAGACGATAGTCACCCTTGATATAAGGGTCGACGGGAAGACTGCTGAAAAACGGCTCAAAAGCCTCCGGATCCATGGCTCTTTCCGCCCGCATGACGAACAGAAAACCGAATTCGAATCCAGTCGATCCAAATACTTTTTGCATAGGGCACGCTCTCCCTAAAAAAGGTGGCCTCCCACTATTCTCTTGAATTCCTGATACCGTTTGTCGTCGTAGAACAGTTCTGCGTGCCTAGTACTTTATAACATGGCATAAGATCGCCAGTTTATGTGTTTATCGGCACGATAAGAGCGTGAGATACTTTCATGCGAATATCGTAACCATAATGTTACGCGTTCGGACGTATATCCGATAACAGATTACGCGCCTGATTTTATAAACTTCGACCCATAAACTCGGCAGAAGTTTCAGATTACCCGGACTACTGCAAGAAATACCGGCTGCCGTGAATATGTGCCAGGATGCGTATTCGATCAGCGCCATTTCAATATTCTTCCGGCAATTTAGCGGCATCATGTCTTGTGCGCTTTCTGATTTTCCAATCGCAGTATGTAGAGGATCGGCTGAACCTGCGAACCCCATCGATCGCGAACTAATACCGACAGCGAAGATAGACCCGAAGCATCCGGAAGGACTCGGCGTCCATGCCGTCGCGGCACACCGTAACGGCGTGTGTCTTCGTTTCGGTTTTAATGTGCAAAATGACTATCCACGTGGTGACGATGCTGCTGTCCAGCACGGTTCCGGATTGCATACCGGACGGCGGGAAGATCTCGCATTCGCCTCCCGGTTTGAGGACCAGTTCCCTGACGGCCGGATTCAATGAATATTCCCTACGACAAAGGAACAAACTGAACAACACGGCGCCGAGCAGCCCCAGCCTCGTCCACGCCGGCAGCGGGTTGGCCAGGGACGCAAACGCCGCCAATGCGTGAACCGCTGTCACGGCGACGGCCAGGCTGCGGGACGGATTAAGAAGAAGACGGAGAGGCGGAACGGATTTTGAGGACAAGCTCGGCCAGCGATGAATCTATGGGGACGCAGTCGGTATAAAGATAGCGCCAAAGCCTTTCGTCCGGTTCATCGAGAAGCCGGATGAAGGTCGATTTTTCCGTTTCCGGCGCTTGATCGTAAGCACTATCCAGGTAGCGCTGCAACAGCAGATCGAGTTCCCGCATGCCGCGGCGGCAGCGCCATCGGAGCTGGGCCGCTTTCATCGGCTCAGAGAGGGTGAACAGAACTACTGCGCGGCCCATATTCGCTCCTGCGATGCTCAACGTACCCCCTGTACGCCTGCGCTTCTCGTAGCGAATATGGGCCGCTCGCCACGTTTTTTTCACCCTCTCTCAACGCTGCCGCTCGATCAAGAGCTTCTTGATTTCGGCGATGGCCTTGGCCGGGTTCAGATTTTTCGGACAGACATGCGTGCAGTTCATGATGGTGTGGCAACGATACAGCTTGAACGGATCTTCCAATTCGTCCAGCCGCTCGCCGGTGTTCTCGTCCCGGCTGTCCACGATCCACCGATAGGCTTGCAGCAAAACCGCAGGCCCCAGGTAGCGTTCGCTGTTCCACCAGTAACTGGGACAAGCCGTCGAGCAGCATGCGCACAATATGCACTCGTAATAGCCTGTGAGCCGGTTTCGCTCCTCCTTGCTCTGAAGACGCTCCCGATCGGCCGGCGGCGGCGTTTGAGTCTGAATCCACGGCCGAATCGAGGCATATTGGGCGAAAAAGTGGGTTTGATCGGGCACCAGATCCTTGATCACCGGCTGATGCGGCAGAGGGTAAATTCTTATCACCTCGCGGCAATCGGCGATCGCCATGGTGCAAGCCAGGGTGTTGTGTCCGTCGATGTTCATGGCGCACGAACCGCACACGCCTTCCCGGCAGGAGCGGCGGAACGCCAGCGTGCTGTCGATCTCGTTCTTGACCTTGATGATGGCGTCGAGAACCATCGGCCCGCAGCGATCCAGATCGACCTCGAAAACGTCGAGGCGCGGATTTTCTCCGGACTCGGGATCGTAGCGGTAGATTTCGAATCGCCTGACATTGGTGGCGCCCTCGGGCGCCGAATATACCTTGCCGGGTTTGACCGTAGAATTCTTGGGTAGTGAAAAAAGCCCCATAACCTTTACTCTAATACACCCGCTTTTGCGGCTGAATGACTTCGACCTCGTCGGTCAGGGTGTACAGGTGGACCGGACGATAATCGATACGGACATTGTGACGCTCATCGAGCCACAGCAGCGAGTGTTTCAGCCAGTTTTCGTCGTTCCGCTCGGGAAAGTCCTCACGGGTATGCCCTCCCCGGCTCTCTTCGCGGTTGAGCGCTCCGGCGATGGTCACCATGGCCTGGGCGAGAAGATTCTCGAGCTCCAGGGTTTCGACCAGATCGGTATTCCAAATGAGCGAACGATCCGAAACGCGCACATCCTGAAAGGAATCCATGACGCCTTTCAACTGGTCGACGCCTTCCTGCAGCACCTCGCCCGTCCGGAATACGCCCGCATGGCTCTGCATGCTCCTCTGCATCGCCAGGCGGATGTCCGCGGTTTTCCGCGAGCCCTTGGCGTAGCGCAGCCGGTCGAAGCGGGCCAGCGCCGGATCGTAAGCATCCGGCGGAAGCGGTTTGTGGAGCCGCTTGGGCTGGATCAGCTCGGCACAACGCAATGCCGCCGCCCGCCCGAACACGACCAGATCCAGCAGGGAATTGGACCCGAGCCGGTTCGCCCCGTGCACGGACACGCAAGCCGCCTCGCCGATCGCCATCAAGCCGGGCACCGGCGTCTCGGGGTTGCCGTCCTTCAGCGTGACCACTTCACACTTGTAATTGGTGGGAATGCCGCCCATGTTGTAATGGACGGTCGGAATGACCGGAATCGGCGCCTTCGTAACATCCACGCCGGCGAAGATCATGACGGTCTGGCTGATGCCGGGCAGCCTTTCTTCGACTACCGCAGGATCGACATGTTCAAGATGCAGGTAGATGTGATCCTTGTCCGGCCCGACACCCCGCCCCTCCAGGATTTCCCGTGTCATGGCGCGGCTCACCACGTCGCGCGAGGCCAGGTCCTTGGCGTGGGGCGCGTAGCGCTCCATGAAACGCTCGCCTTCGGAATTGGTGAGATAACCGCCCTCGCCTCTCACGCCTTCGGTGACCAGGCAGCCGGCTCCGTAGATCCCGGTGGGATGGAACTGCACGAATTCCATGTCCTGGAGCGGCAATCCGGCTCGCAGGACCATGGCGTTGCCGTCTCCGGTCGTGGTGTGCGAGGACGTGCAGGAGAAGTAGCAACGCCCGTAACCGCCGGTTGCGAGGATCGTCATGTGCGAGCGGAACAGGTGCAAGGTTCCGTCATCCAGGCGCCATGCGAGCACCCCGCGGCATTCGCCCTCGTCCATGATGAGATCCAGAGTGACGTATTCGGTGAAGAACTCCACCTTGTGCCTGAGCGATTGCTGGTAGAGCGTATGGAGAATGGCGTGGCCGGTAAAGTCCGCCGCCGCGCAGGTGCGCTGGGCGGAGCCCTTCCCGAAATGGGTGGTCATGCCGCCGAAAGCGCGCTGATAAATCTTGCCGTTCTCGGTACGCGAAAAAGGGACGCCGTAATGCTCCAACTCGATGACGGCGGGAATCGCCTCGCGGCACATGTATTCGATCGCGTCCTGATCGCCTAGCCAGTCGGACCCCTTCACCGTGTCGTACATATGCCAGCGCCAATCGTCCTCGCCCATGTTGCCCAATGCGGCGCTGATGCCGCCCTGAGCCGCCACGGTGTGGCTGCGTGTCGGAAAGACCTTGGTAAGGCACGCCGTTTTCAGACCTTTTTCGCCCAGTCCCAGCGCCGCGCGCAAACCCGCGCCGCCGGCTCCGACAACCACGGCGTCATAGGTATGGCGAATGATCTCGTAGGCCTTGGTCATGCTACCCCATGAATACGACGCGCAGCGTTGCATAGAGCGACGCCAACGCCAGAAAGGAAAAAACCAGCTTCATGCCCAGAATGCTGAGCATTTTCAGCCATTCGGTATGAATGTAATCCTCCATCACCACCTGCAACCCCAGCGTGGCGTGATAGAAGACCAGAATGATGAAAGACAACAGGAAGATACTGTTCCAAGGCGTCGCTATCCACCGAACGACTTGCTCGTAATCGGCATGAGGCAGCGAAACGACTACGGGCGCAAGCCAAAATATCAGAGGAATCAGCGCGATAGAGGTCACCCGCTGCCGCCACCATTCATGAGTTCCCTGTTTGGCCGAGCCGAGTCCCCGGGCACGGGCAAGCGGTGATCGATAGTTCATGGGCCCTTAGAAAATCGTGATCATGTGAGTAGGAATAACCCCAGGGTCAGCAACACCGCAGCGACCAACTCCAAATAAGCATACCGATCCAAAGTGTCACGATCGAAACCGTGCCCGGTGTCCCAGATCAGATGTCTGACGCCATGGGAAAAATGAAAGAACAAAGAAAAAAGCCAGGCCCACAACAGTAATTGCCCCGGCAACGAGCGCAGAACGGCTTGTATCCAGGCGAACTGAGCCTCTCCCTCGGCGACGGCCATCAGGCACACTGCCCAAAAAACCAGGCCGACGCTTAATAACACTCCGGTTATTCGATGCGTGATCGACAAGACCGCGGTCAGCGGCAAGCGGTAAACCTGAAGATGGGGCGACAGCGGACGCTCACTCATAACTTGGCGAAACACCTAGGGTCTTGTTCCTGGCTGCGATGGCAAACCTGCGCCCAGCAATCTTTGCCGGACGCGCCGAGAACCGCGTGCATGGAAACTAAAAATCGATACACCGTCCGTCCTTTTCCCAATCTCCGTAGCGGGTAGGCTCTGGGCGCTCTGCGTCCTTGCGCGGAGCAGCTTGCGATTCGGATTTTGTCGCTTGCCCATTCTCCAATTCTTGATCGCTGTTTGAGGACTTGAGTTCCTCAGTCATGACACAACTCCTCCGAAGCCTGTTTTATGGCTTTTATACCTTGGCAGGGAAGTGATCACAAGCCGTTCGCGACACTCTTCGCGGCTGGCGTCCGAAAATATTATCAGTAAGGAATCTTTCGCGAGAGGTTTTGTCGAACTTTTACAAACTTTCGACCGGTGGAATAAATACGGTCGAAGAAAGGTACATATTTCGTCAATACGTATATGTACTCAACGTTATGAGCCAGTCAGGGCAGATGCTTTGTCTATGGCGTATATTTGGAGAAATGTCATGAACTGGGATCAAGTCAAAGGAAACTGGAAACAAGTCAAAGGCACGATTAAAGCTCAATGGGGTCGGTTGACCGACGATGAGCTCGACGAGATTAATGGCGAAAGAGAAAAACTGATAGGCAAGATTCAGGAAAGATACGGGATAGCCCGTGAAGAAGCGGAAAGGCAAGTAGAAGGTATGAAGATGTAAATCGAATACTTGGCTAGCTGACGGTAACGCCGTCTTTCCACGCTCCTCGAGCGCCACCAATCAGGGATGTACCGTCAGTTAGCGCGTCGACTACTTGAATAGAATAAGTGGGGCATTGCCGCTTTTAAGGTAGTTACCTTTTGCTGATAAATTCAAGATATAACTCAAGCCATTTCGGTATCTTCTTGCGTCAATATATTCTAATCACGCAATTTTCATAAGGAGATTGACATGGAAAAAGCCGTATTTTGTGTCGCCAAGACGAGAGAACAAGCCGAGTTGATTATCGATCGTTTGAGATCCTCGGGATTTTCAAACAACGATATCTCCGTCCTTTTTCCCGATAAGTCCACGACCAAAGATTTCGCCCACGAGCAGCACACCAAGGCACCGGAGGGAGCTACCGCCGGAGGAGTCGCAGGCATGGGCGTGGGTGCCGTGCTCGGTTGGCTTGCAGAAATCGGCACTATAGCAATACCTGGTGTCGGCCCCTTTATCGCTGCCGGACCTATCGCGGCGGCACTGACTGGCGCAGCTATCGGCGGAGCAACCGGAGGAATCATCGGAGCTCTGGTCGGCATGGGAATTCCGGAGTACGAAGCCAAACGTTACGAGGGCAAGATCAAGAGCGGGAACATTCTGATTTCCGTGCATACCACTGACAGCCACCAAAGGTCCAAAGCCAAAGAGATTTTCGAACAGGCTAATGCGGAAGACATCGCAGTGAGCGGAGAAGCGAGCGTCACCTAACCATCGGACAACTTCGCTTCGGAGCAAACATCAGGAGACGTATATGCCATGGGACGAATCCAAACTTAATACCCTATTGCGAGACGAAATATCCGCCGTCGAAACCTATCAACAGGCTCTGGATAAATTGCGCAATGAGCCGCAGGTTGGAGAAGTGCAGCAGATTTCTTCGATTTGCGACGATCATCGAGACTCCGCCAACAAGCTCAGGGAGCGGATCATTCAGTACGGAGGCAAACCCACGGAGGACTCCGGAGCCTGGGGAACCTGGTCCAAAATGGTTATGGGCGGCGCCAAATTATTGGGTGATAGAGCGGCTCTCACCGCCCTCCGCCAAGGAGAGGAAAACGGTATTCAGGATTACCAGGAAGCCCTACTGGATGCGGATATTCCGGCCGATGTCCGAAACTTGATTCAAACCACGCTGTTGCCGAGACAACAGCAACATCTCAACGTTCTGAACAGGCTCATCGCGACCACCTGATCCTGTTGCGGCGCGGCCGCAGAGGGCCGATAGAGAGGGAATCTCGCTGCACTCTGTCCACCGCGCCTCGTTTGTTTCGGCGATTTATACCGATCTTCAAGTCGGTGCCCCGGCTGGAATAAGAGGGCGTTTCCATGCGATTGAGTATTGCCGACTCCGTGATCGTCATTACCGGAGCGTCCAGCGGCATCGGCAGAGCGACGGCGATGAAGATCGCCGAGCAGCATGGAACGGTCGTGCTGGCGGCTCGCCAAGCGGACGTATTGCACGAAGTGGTGCGGGAATGCGAGCAAATCGGCGGACGCGCGTTGGCGGTAAGGACAGACGTCACCGACGAAGAGCAAGTCAGGCAATTGGCGCGCCGTGCCATCGAGACTTACGGGCGAATCGACGTGTGGGTCAACGATGCCGCCGTTACCATGCTGTCCCGGTTCGAGGACGCGCCTGCGGATGCATTTAGACGCGTCATCGAAACCAACTTCTTTGGTTATGTTCACGGTGCACGGGCGGTTCTGCCCTATTTCCACAAGCAAGGTTACGGTGTATTGGTCAACGTGGCGTCGGTAGTAGGGAAAGTGGCGGCGCCGTATGCCAGCGCGTATGTCGCCAGCAAGTTCGCCATCACCGGATTCTCGGAAAGCTTACGCATGGAGCTTCGCGATACGCCCGACATTCACGTGTGCACCATTCTGCCTGCAACCATCGATACCCCGCTGTTCCAACATGCCGCCAACTACTCCGGGAAAGCGGTTCAGGCGATGCCGCCGGTTTACGCGCCCGAAGACGTAGCGGAGGCGATCTTGGAGACGATTCGCCATCCGAAGAGAGAGGTCACGGTGGGCAACGCGAGTCGGACGATCGCCATGTGGAATCTTGCGCCGCCGCTGGCGGAACGGATGGTGGCAAGAAAGGTGGAGCGACGTCACTTTCAAGACCGGCCCGGACCGGACTCGCCCGGAAACCTTTTCGAACCCATGCCCGAATTCGACACCGTGCGCGGCGGCTGGCTGGAACCCCATCAACAACGCTATCGAAAGACGGCCTGGACTGCGGGCACCTTGGCCCTGCTCGCCGGTCTTGGCGCGGCGCTTTACCTGAATTCCTCCAGACGCTCGACGCCACGAACTGCCGAATCCGGCAACGTTCTACCGAATCCCGATAAATAGCCGGAACCGCTACCGGAGGCGGGGTCTCATTCGGAAATAGATGTCCGCACGTACGAATCATCATTACCTCGACATCAGGGATATTCAATCTCTATCAATGGTCTTAAACCTATATCAAGACTCGGTATCGAGACGTGCCTTGGTTTAACCATCATTGGAGATCGGCAACTTAGCTTCGTATTTTTAGTCTTTTCCCAACTTGTTGTAGACAAGATACAAAACAACAGGCCGTCTGTTGTTCATAAGGGCAATATATTCGTTCTTATACTCTTTCATACCACCCTTCCAATGCGTATTCGCCAGCCGCTTTAGAGCATTTTATTAGAATCATTCATAATCTGATCTTATTTACCTTTTCATAGATCGTCAAGGTATTTGGATCGACTTGCCCAAAGGAATATACCAGCAGCTCGAGTTTATCGGAAAACCATGATTTTTAACCAAAAATACGAATTAATACGACTGTTTTTTCATGGTATCGCGAAGAATAATTTGTCAATTATCAACCATCAGAAGGCGAGGTGATGTCATGGCTAACGTAGATACTGATTTAGATAGCACCAAACCTGCCTCCTCGACTCAGTCCGGTACTGGAATGGGTACCACAGGCAGCGCGGAAATGCGTTCGTCGGATATTAAGACCGAAGCCAAGGAAGTAGCCGGCGAAATCAAGCACGAAATGCAACGGCTGAAGGAAGAAGCCAAGCAAAGAGGTGAGTCTTTGTTCAGGAGTCAGCGCAACGCCGCGGCCTCGGAAGTCGGCGGCATGGCGGAAGCCTTGCATCGAACCGCTCAACAGTTGAACGAGCGGGAACAAGCTACGACCGCCCGCTATGTCGATCATGCGGCGGGAGCTCTCGACAGAATGGTCGATACCATTCGCGAAGGAGATCTTCGCACCATGATGAGAAAGACGGAGGACTTCGCCCGCCGAAATCCGGGGGTATTCTTCGGTGGAAGCGTACTCGTGGGTTTCATGCTCTCACGATTTCTCAAGAGCTCGGCAGAACGGAGAGAAACCGAGCCGGCGTATGGCTCCACGGAGCGCGTGGGAACCGAAACCCGATATACCCACTGAGGTTTCCGATTCCGAAAAGGCTACATATCCGACACGCGAAACATCCGGCGTCAAAGGCGCCGGCACAACCATTTATGAGAGGAATGCTGTCATGCAACCAGATGAAGTTACAGGCAAGAAGGATTCTTCGCTTGCCGGACTCCTAACGGACTTTACGCGGGAGTTGTCGACTCTCGTCCGTCAAGAGGGACAACTGATGAAGGCGGAGCTTTCCGAGAAAGTGTCGGAAGCAGGTGCCGGGGTCGGCTCGCTGACGGTGGGCGGTGCGATCGTATTTGCAGGGTTTTTGACTCTCTTGCTCGCAGCGGTCGCCGCCCTCAACGACATCATGGGAGCCGTCGCTGTCGACAACCCGTGGTTGTCGCCGCTGATCGTCGGATCGATCGTTCTCATCATCGGCTTGGTTTTGCTGCAAAAAGGCCGCAGCAATCTCAAGGCGAAAAACTTGATGCCGAAGAAGTCCGGCGAGTCACTCCGCAGAGACTCGGAAGTTTTGCGTGAGCATATCAAGTAACTCGTAATCGTTAAGAAAAGAGAACCGCTCGGACGAGCGAGGAACCGTATGCCTACCCTAATCGGAAATGAGGAATCCTTCATCGAAACGCTCTGCAATTTGATCGAGCTCGACTTCGATGCCGTCGCCGCGTACGAAGCCGCCGTTAAAAGGATCGACGATGGCGCCGTCGGTGATCGGCTCGGTGAATTCATGAGCGATCACCAGCGCCATATCCAGGAACTGAGTCGCATCGTACGCAATCTTGGCCAAGTGCCGCCTACCGAGGCCGACTTCAAAGCCGTTTTGACGCAAGGCAAGGTCATCATCGGCAACATTGCCGGCGATAAAGGCATTCTCCAGGCCATGAAATCCAATGAGGACGACACCAACCAAGCGTACAGCCAGGCACTCCAGCGGACCGATATCTTGCCTCAAGCCCGTCCGCTGCTGGAGCGCAATCTAGCCGACGAACGGAGGCACCGGGCCTGGATCGAAGAGCGATTGACACGAATGTGACCGTATTTCGATGGCGATTAATGGGTAGTCCGACTGTTTTGAGGACATCCTATCAGCATAGTTCTAAAGAGCGTCCCCCCAGGCTACGACTGGGACGGGTGCTCTCAAGCAAGCGTAGTGGAGAATGTTATGGCTACATATGACGAGACCAGAAGTCCCGAACAAATCGAAACCGATATCGAACGGACACGAAGCCAGATGGCGGAGACTCTGGACACGATTCAAGAGCGATTTTCGCCCGGACAGCTCCTGGATCAAGCCTTGAACTATCTGGACGAGAAGCAGATAACCGAAAATTTGCGACGGTTCGGCACCAGTGCCGGGACTGTCGTCAAGGAAAATCCGATTCCGGTGACTCTGCTCGGCGCCGGGCTCGCTTGGCTGGCGCTGTCGGGCCGAACCAAAGGCAAAGGCGGCCGATACGTTTCTGGGCTCATGAAGCCTTCTCACGGCATGGAAAGCCTGCATAGCCGCCATGGCGAAATAGAACGGTCCGTTCCCCACGGCATGGGCGGAACCAAGGGAGAAGGCGCCATGAGCGAAAAGCTTGGACACGCCAAAGGCAGAGTATCGGAGACCGTCGGCCATGTCCGGGAAACGCTCGGCGAAAAGGCGAGCCAGGTTCGGCACTCCGTCGGCGACACCATGAGCAGCGTCCGCGAAAAGGCCGGAGAAGTCTCTCATAGAGCGCAGGATCAGGCGGTACGACTCGGCCACGCGGCCCAAGACCAGTACCAGCACGTCGTTCAGGAACAGCCCTTGGTCTTGGGCGTGTTGGGTCTCGCCATCGGAGCGGCGCTCGGTGCCGCCATGCCCCGTACCCGCATGGAGGACGAAATGATGGGTGAGACCAGAGACCGATTGGCGCGTCAAGCTCGCGAAACCGGCCGGGAAGTCATGCACGAGGGTGCCGCCGAAACCGAGCACGAACGGGTTACCCGGGGCCCGATGCACGAGGGTCCGACCGAAGCCGAGAGCAGTCCGATTACGGCTGGCTCGATGTCGGGCGAAATACGTCGTGGCATGGAAGGAGGCGAAACCGGCATCGGCACCTCGCCCTCAACCTCCGCCACCGGCACTACGGTGGGAGGCACCACTGCCGGGGGTACGACGACCGAGGGCATGGGCGGGGTTACAAGAGCCACTGGAGGTGAGGCAGCAGCAGCCGAATCCATGAAAGGTGTGCCACCGATGGGCGAGCGCCGCGGAGGCGTCAGCGACCGCCGCAAGGGATTCTTGGCCGAGACGATCGGAAACGTCACGCGAGTACCGCCTGCCGGAGAGCGGCGGCACGGCATGCCCGATCGCCGGATGTCCGGCTCCATGAGCCGAGGACCCGGCTACGAGTCTCCGAACACGCCGTAAGCGACGTTCCTCAAGCCGGTTAACCGTTGGCAAAACGCCATGACGCGCTCGACGCGTCATGGCGAATTCGCATAAAAAGCGACGACGGCGCGCGCCATGAACGACGGCGTCGAGATTGCACAGTCGAAGCCGTCTCCGCACCGGAAATCGCTTTTCCCGAATCAGTCAGGGAGGTTTTCCCAATGCCCACATCGACTGACGCTTCCGCTTACAACGACCGAGGCCGCTCGGCAGTGCGTCCTTGGGATATCCCGCTCGCAGGCTGGCGGGACATTGCCTACCGTGTCAAGGACGAGGTCGTCCACGACAATATTTCGATCGTCGCGGCCGGCGTAGCGTTCTACGCCCTGCTGGCGATCTTCCCCGCCTTGGCGGCAATGATCGGCCTGTACGGTCTGGTCGCCGATCCCGCCGACGTTCAGAAAGAGATCGAAGCGCTGGCGAACATCGTCCCTGCGGAGGCCCATGCGCTGCTGAGCCGGCAGTTGAACGACATCGCCAGTCATGCCAACACCGCGCTGAGCTTAAGTGTCCTCATCGGTTTAGCGGTGGCGATCTGGAGCGCTACAAAGGGCATCACCTCCCTGATCACCGCGCTGAACATCGTCTACAACGAGCAGGAGAAAAGGAGCTTCTTGAAATTGAACGGCTTGGCTCTAGCCTTCACCTTCGGCGGAATCCTCTTCGCTCTGGTCGCCATAGGCCTCATTGCCGGCTTGCCTGCTTTTCTGAGCTTTACCGGCCTCCGAGGATTTCTGTCATTCCTGTTTTCTCTCCTGCGTTGGCCGCTCCTGGCGCTGGCTTTCATCTTCGGTTTGGCCGTCGTCTACCATTACGGCCCTTGCCGCAATGCGCCCCGCTGGCAATGGATCAGCCCCGGTGCCGTGTTGGCGGTAGTGTTGTGGCTGATCGGTTCGGGGCTGTTTTCTTTTTATGTGTCCAATTTCGGAAACTACAACGAAACCTACGGCTCGGTCGGCGCCATCGTCATTCTGCTCACTTGGTTTTACCTCACGGCTTACGTGGTGCTCCTGGGCGCCGAGCTCAACGCCGAAATGGAGCATCAAACCAAGGAGGACACCACCATAGGCGAACCCGAGCCTTTGGGCGAACGTCGTGCATACGTGGCCGACACCATCGGCAAAGCCTATGGGGACAAAGGAAGGGACAACACGGACGATTCGAGGCAACATCCGAGACGATGAGGCCTGCATTCGCAGCGGCGACTCACGTCCGGTCAATCACTAGAGCGCAGGAAAACGGTATGAACAAACAGGTACGAGATGTTATGACCAAGGGCGCCGAGTGCATCGGCGAGCACGAAACCATCATCGAAGCCGCGAAGCGAATGGAACTGCTCGACATCGGCTCACTCCCCATTTGCGGCGACGACAAGCGCCTCAAGGGCATGCTGACGGACCGCGACATCGTGGTGAAAGTTCTGGCCGCAGATCGGGATCCTTCAACGACTACCGCGGGCGAAGTCGCTCAGGGCACTCCCGTCATGGTCTATGCCAGTGACTCCATCGACGATGCGCTGCGCAAGATGATCGATCATAAAGTCAGGCGCTTGCCGGTCATCGAGGAGCACAAGCTGGTCGGCGTCGTGAGCCAAGGCGACTTGGCCACGAGCATAGACACCTCCAAGGTAGGGGACTTGGTCAGGGCGATTTCCGCCGCGCCCTAAAGGGACCCATCGAAGTACGGAGGGCGACGCCGATGGATTCAAGGTCGGTATCGCCGCATCGATAGCAAACGGGCCTCGAGTCGCCCCGCTCTCGACGTTGCAGTCGGCAAAGGATTGCCGACCTACGAACTCAGGCAATCACTCCGGGTAGGTCGGGAATCCTTTCCCAACATCACGGATTGATCGGCAAACGATGGCCGACCGACGACCGCTCGGTTCGGCCTGCCTTTTGATATAGGCGGGACGTTTTCCAGTGCATGGCGCGAGACCGGCGTGAACACCGCTTTAACTCAACCGGCGCGAACATTCCCTCCCAATAAGGTCAGCACTTCGCCCGTCACATAACTCGAATCCGCCTCGGATGCGAAATACACGTAAGCCGGCGATATTTCCTCGGGCTGGGCCGGTCGCTGAAACTTGGTCTGCATGCCGAATTTGGCAACTTTTTCGGGAGGTTGGTCCGCGGGATTCAGAGGCGTCCAAACCGGCCCCGGAGCGACGCAATTCACCCGGATCTGCGATTCCGCCAGATTCTGCGCCAGCGACTTGGTGAAGGCGATGATCGCGCCCTTGGTCGCCGAGTAATCCAGAAGCCCGGCGTTGCCTTCCAGGCCGGTGATCGATCCGGTGTTGATGATGGCATCGCCGCCCTTGAGGTGAGGCAACGCCGCCTTGGTCATATGGAAATAACCGTAGATGTTGGTCTTGAACGTCAGATCCCACTGCTCCTCGGAAATCTCGGCGAGGCTGTCGCAGTGTTTCTGATAAGCTGCGTTATTCACCAGAATGTTCAGTTTGCCGAACGACTGAACGGTTCTTTCCACCGCCTGTCGGCAAAACAACGAGTTCTTGATGTCGCCGCAAATGACGATGGCCCTGCGCCCTTCCGCTTCGACCGCCTGCTTGGTTTCCTCGGCGTCCGAATGCGCCTCGTGATAAACGATGGCGACATCCGCCCCCTCCCGAGCGAACAGCACGGCGACGGATCGCCCTATTCCCGAATCGCCCCCCGTCACCAGCGCGACTTTGTCCTTGAGCTTGCCCGCTCCTTTGTAGAGCGGCGCCGAATATCTCGGCCGGGGCTCCAGCTCGGATTCCAGCTCCGGCCGCTCCAGATGTTGTTCCGGAAACGGCGGCTTCGGTTCTTGCAACTCGCCCGTCATACGCTTCCTCCTTTTCCTGATATCGGCCCGTGTTCGCCCGGACCCAAACCGAGAACATCAACCATGGTCAAATGTAAATATTCGACTCCGAGCGTCGCTTGTTTATCCGGCATTTCGGCGAAGACCGTCGATAGAAATCCCGATGGCGGTGCGCACGACCGATAGACACTGCCGCTACCGACGTGGAGCATCAACTTAGATGTCATTGAACTTTTGACAAACAGCATGGACCAAAATATCAGTAGCCGGTAATACACTTGGGACATGGATAGTTTTAAGCTTTCAGCAGGGAAGGGTCATCCGTAAGCTTTCAGTTACCTAGTCAAACCATAAACAGACCGCAAGGAATGCGACGCCTTTTGCTGCCCAATTAAGCAACTGCTGCGGTGGGTTTATCCGCTGCCGAACAGTAGCGAGCACAGCCGTGTGCTACCGGAATGAACAACGACGCATAAGGCAAATCCGCAAAACGGTCCGCTGATCCTGAAGTCGGCAGGTCATTCGTCCAAGAACGTCAAGGATGCACTCTAAAAGCGGAGATCATGGATATGACAGAGAGTGGAAGGAAACACGTTGTCGTGACCGGCGGAGCCGGGTTTCTGGGAACGAATCTCTGCCGCTGGTTGCTGATGCAAGGTCATGCGGTCACCTGCATCGACAACTTTCGAACCGGAGGCAAGGAGATTCTCCTCGGACTCAAGGACCTGGGTGCGCTGGAAATCGTCTGCCAGGACATCACCCTGCCGCTGCACGTCGAAAACGTAGACGAAATCTATAACCTCGCCTGCTCAGCCTCGCCGGTCCACTATCAGGCCGATCCGGTCCACACCTTGAAGACCTGCGTGCAGGGTTCGTTCAATCTCCTGGAAATGGCCCGTTACTCGAAAGCCAAGATATTCCAGGCGTCGACCAGCGAAGTTTACGGCGATCCGGAAACCCATCCTCAACATGAAGGTTATCGCGGCTCGGTCAACCCCGTGGGGCCGCGGGCCTGTTACGACGAGGGCAAACGCTGCGCCGAAACCTTGTTTCTCAACTATTACCGCCAACACACGGTGCGCGTCAAAGTCGGCCGCATCTTCAATACCTACGGACCCTATATGCGGCTCAACGACGGCCGCGTGGTTCCGAACCTGATCGGGCAAGCGCTGAGAAACCGTCCGCTGACCATATATGGCGACGGCAACCAGACGCGTTCCTTCTGCTATGTCGACGACTTGATCGAGGCGATGCAGCGCTTCATGGCAACGTCCGACGATGTGCCGGGCCCCCTCAATCTGGGCAACCCGGCCGAAATCACCATGCTCGAACTGGCCGACACTATCATCGATCTGACCGGCTCGCGTTCGAAAATCACCTTCCGGCCGCTGCCGGTGGACGATCCCATCCGGCGCTGTCCGGACATCAGCCACGCCAGGGAAAAACTCGGCTGGACACCATCCACGTCTCTCGTCGACGGCTTAAAGCGCACCATAGACTATTTCGAGAGCACCTTGACGAATAAGGGACAGACGTCTTCGAAAGCCATGACCGGAAGCTGATTCCAGCACCCGCCGGAGACACTGGTTCGTAGGTCGGCAATCCGTTGCCGACGAGCCGCTGGCCGACGGGCTGCATCGGCAAAGGATTCCCGACCTACAGAGACTGTGGAGTCGTAGGTCGGCAATCCTTTGCCGACAACACGTCTCGACGACACCGGGGCGTCACCGAAACGATGGATCGACAGGAGTGACCATGGAAAGGATCTTGATTACCGGAGGAGCAGGATTCATCGGCTCACACCTTGCCGATGGATTGATCGACCAAGGCTACCGGGTCCGGGTGCTCGACACTCTCAGCGAGCAAGTCCACGGCGATAACCGACAGCCGCCGCAATACCTCAATCCCGCGGTCGAATTCATGCACGGCGACGTGTGCGATGCCAGTGCAGTCCGAGAGGCGCTACGGAACGTAGATGCCGTGTTCCACTTTGCCGCCGCGGTCGGTGTGGGCCAAAGCATGTATCAGATCGAGCGATACACCGATATCAATAACCGCGGCACCGCCGTGCTGCTGCAATCTCTGATCGAACAACCGGTAAGAAAACTGGCCGTGGCGTCCAGTATGAGCGTTTACGGCGAAGGTCTTTACCGGACCACCGGTGGTCAGACCTGCGCTCCCCCGGAACGGCCGCTGACGCAGCTTCAGCACGGCCAGTGGGAACTGACCGACAATAACGGCAATCCGCTGCAACCCCTGCCCACGCCGGAATCGAAGACGACCTCGCCCGCGTCGGTCTACGCCTTGTCGAAATACGACCAGGAGCGTTTATGCCTGCTGGTCGGCCAAGCCTACAACATTCCGGCCGTCGCGCTCCGCTTCTTCAACGTTTACGGGACCCGGCAGGCCTTGTCCAACCCTTACACCGGCGTGCTCGCCATCTTCGCCTCGCGTTATCTCAACGGCAACAGCCCGTCGATCTTCGAAGACGGCGAACAAAGACGCGATTTCGTGAATATCCGGGACGTAGTGCAGGCCTGTGTGCTCGCGCTCGAGCGCGACGAGGCCGCCGGTCGGGCACTCAATGTCGGCAGCGGCCGCAGCTATACGGTGCGCGAGATTGCCGAGCAGATGGGTCGGTTGCTCGGCAGGGAAGAGATTCGGCCGGTAATCACCGAGCAATACCGGGTCGGCGATATCCGCCACTGCTTCGCCGATATCGGCGAGGCCCAAAACATCCTCGGCTATCGGCCCCGCATCGAGCTGGAAGACGGCATGGCCGAACTGGCGGAATGGCTGCAAACCCAGCCCGCTTTCGACCGGTTCGAGGCGGCGAACGAGGAACTTTCGCAGCGGGGACTGCGGCTATGAACGACAAGCACCAAACGTTGAATCCGAAACAAGGTCTTACCGGAAACGACCTGAGGCCGGTGCTGATCACCGGCGGAGCGGGGTTCGTCGGGACCAATCTCGCGGATCGTCTGCTCGACGACGGCATTCCGGTGCTGATCTTCGACAATCTGGGCCGGCCGGGCGTCGAGCGCAATCTCGAGTGGCTCCGCTCCACCCATGGTAACCGGGTCCAGGTCGACATCGCCGATATCCGGGATTTTCACGCGGTCCGGAACGCCGTGCACCGGGCCCGGCAGGTATTCCACTTCGCCGCGCAGGTGGCGGTCACCACCAGCATCGAAAATCCGGCCGCCGATTTCGAGGTGAATCTCCGCGGCACGCTCAACATACTCGAAGGCTTGCGCTCGGCCCAGAATCCACCGCCGCTGGTTTACACCTCGACCAACAAGGTGTACGGCGATCTCGGCGATCTCGGCGTACGCCGCCAGGGCGACCGCTATATGCCGCGCGACGAGGAAACCGCCCGAAACGGTGTCGGCGAAGACCGGCCCCTGGATTTTCACAGCCCCTATGGATGCTCGAAAGGCGGAGCCGACCAGTACGTCCTCGACTATGCGCGCAGCTACGGGCTGCCTACGGCCGTGTTCCGCATGAGCTGCATCTACGGGCCGCACCAGTACGGCACCGAGGACCAGGGCTGGGTGGCTCACTTTCTGATTCGAGCCTTGCAGGATCGGCCGATTACCATTTACGGCGATGGCCTTCAGGTCCGGGATGTGCTGTTCGTCGAAGACTTGGTAAGAGCCTTGCGGCTCGCCGGAGACAACATCGGCCGGCTGCGCGGACAGGCCTTCAATGTCGGCGGCGGACCGGCCAGGACGACCAGCCTGATCGAACTGGTGGACCTCATCGAGGAACTGCACGGCCGCCGGCCTGAGCTGACATTCGCGCGGTGGCGCACCGGCGATCAGAAGTACTACGTCTCCGACATCCGAAAGCTGGACCGCGCCATCGGCTGGCGACCGGAAACCGCCGTGCGCGACGGGGTGGCGGCGACATACGAATGGTTACTAATGTACTCGGACCAAAAGACGCGGTACAACCCCGGCAAGACAGCGACAGTGCGGTCGAAGGGACTAAAAGGAAGCTTCGATTACGAATGGCCGGGAAAGTAAAGCCACAAACACTCCCTCTCCCTCTGGGAAAAATCGGCAGGGCGAGGCGCAACGCGACGAGCGGGCAGGCCAGGGATGGGCTGCCCCGGACTCGCGAGCGAAGCGGGACAGCGTAGCGTGGCGAGGCCGATTTGCACGCGCGAGCTCCGCTTGCGGCTCCGCATAGGGAATGTGCGGAGTGATTGGGCTAGGGTGCGGGTGAGTTAAATAGGGCTTAACTTTACGCAACTTTATTTACGCGCAGTAAACCTCTGTTCGGAGTAAAAAACTTGCGTAATTGACTGACTTAAAGGGTCCTCACCCAACCCCCTCCCGGAGAGTAGAGGTATCTGTACAAATCGTCACCCCGGCATGGATTGCCGGGGTCCAGAGGCTAAGGACGGCAACGGCCTCTCACATCCATGTGTTCTAGATTCCGGCAATCCCTGCCGGAATGACGGTTTTGCGGACTTGTGTAGATACCTTTGGTCAGAGGGAGATGGCTTTTTTCAAAGCTTTACTTATTAATCAGGCCCGTAAATACCCTCCTGGTATTTCGGGCCGCCGCCCAGGCCCGGTACACGCCCGGCCTGGGCTCACGCGGCTTGTCGCCGCGCCGGGGCATCCCTGCCCCGGATTAACCCGGCCTATATTTATAGGCCGGGTTAATAACACGACAGTTAGCACTGGACACCCCCTTGGAATTCAACCGATGCGTGGAGTCCGAGAGAACTTAAACAGGGAACGATAGCGAAGCGGTCAGCATGAACATCTGATCTCTAGCCGGCCGATGCCCGCTTCCGGAACGGGACAATCTCAGCACGGATTGCTGAGCACAAGGAGGACATCAACGCGTGAGACCGGCAACGGAACAAGCTCCCTTACAGGCAGCCGTCGCCCAGATTCGCTGCTTGGCGGCGGTTTTCAGAGGACCGAAGGACCTTCGAGTAATGCCCGTCTCGGTGCCCCCACCGGGTCCTGGGCAGGTGCGCGTCAAGCTGGAAGGCTGCGGCGTCTGCGGTTCGAATCTTCCGGTCTGGGAAGGACGCCCCTGGTTCGACTACCCCTTCCCGCCCGGCGCCCCCGGACACGAAGGCTGGGGCCGCGTCGAGGCAGTGGGCGCGGACGTCGAGCGTCCGGCGGTGGGCACTCGGGTAGCGGTTTTGTCCTATCACGCCTACGCCGGATACGATCTGGTCGAAGCCGGCGCCGCCATTCCTCTTCCCGCCGTGCTCGACGACCAGATCTTCCCAGGCGAACCCCTGGCTTGCGCGATGAACGTGTTTCACCGCAGCGGCATCAAGTCCGGAGAAACGGTCGCCATCGTCGGCATCGGGTTTCTGGGCGCCCTGCTCGTCGGCCTGTCGGCCAAGGCCGGAGCCCGCGTGATCGCACTGTCCCGCCGTCCCTACGCACTCGATGTCGCACGCCGCCAAGGCGCCGACGAAACCCTGTCGATCGGTGATTTTCAGGCTGCCGTCGACCGCGTCAAAGCACTGACCGGGGATGTCGGCTGCGACTGCGTGATCGAGGTCGGGGGAGAACAGTACACCCTGGATCTGGCCACCGAATTGACCCGAGTACGGGGTCGCTTGGTGATCGCCGGCTACCATCAGGACGGGCCGCGCCAGGTGAACATGCAATTGTGGAACTGGCGCGGCCTGGACGTCATCAACGCCCACGAACGCGACCCGCAGCGATACGCCGACGGTCTGCACGCCGCGATCGCGGCTGTGGCCACCGGACGCATCGATCCGTCGCCGCTTTACACCCACCGATTCGCCCTCAAGGAGCTGCCCCAGGCTTTCGAGCTGATGCGGTCGCGCCCGGATGGCTTTCTGAAAGCGGTGGTGCTGCTATGAGCGCGACTCCGGTACAAAACGCGACTACGGAAGTTCGGCCGAACCGTCCGCGGCTGGGCTTTCTCGGCGTCGGCTGGATCGGCCGCAACCGGATGGCCGCCCTGGCGGAAGAGGGTTGCGCCGAGATCGTCGCCCTCGCCGATCCGTCCCCGGAAGCCCTGAAGGAAGCGTCGCACCTCGCGCCCGGAGCCGCCCTGAGCGAACGTCCGGAGAGCCTCTTCGAGAACTCTGTGGACGGGATAGTCATTGCCACGCCCAGCGCCGCTCACGCCCGGCAAGCGATGGCCGCTCTCGAAAGAGGCCTTGCGGTGTTCTGCCAAAAACCGCTGGCCAGGACCCGGCAGGAAACGCGAAGCATCGTCGATGCGGCGCGCCGTGCGGACAGGCTGTTGGGCGTGGATTTGAGCTACCGCTACGTACGCGGCATGGCGGAAATTCGCGACGCCATCCGCCGGGGCGATCTGGGCGAAATCTATGCCGTGGACCTGACCTTCCACAACGCCTATGGCCCGGACAAGCCGTGGTTCTACGACCTCGCCCTGGCGGGCGGCGGCTGCGTCATGGATCTGGGCGTCCACCTCGTGGATCTGGCGCTGTGGATGCTGGATTTTCCGGACGTCACCGAGGTCGTCAGCCGCCTGTACGCCCGCGGGAGGCTCCTGGCAAAACCGGCTGCCGAGATCGAAGACTATGCCGTCGCGGAGATCGGATTCCGAGGCGGCGCCGTCGCTCGCATCGCCTGTTCCTGGCGGCTTTCGGCCGGCCGCGATGCGGCGATCGATTTCTCTTTCCACGGCACCGGGGGCGGGGCCGCGCTCCGCAATGTCGACGGCTCCTTCTACGACTTCATCGTCGAACGCTTCCACGGAACCCGGCGCGAAGCCGTCGCCAGCCCTCCCGACCCCTGGGGCGGGAGGGCGCTCATCGATTGGACACGGAGGCTCGGCCAAGAAGGGCGCTTCGCCCCGGAAGCCCGGCAGTTCGTCGAAATCGCAACCGTACTCGACAGGATCTACGGACGATGAAAATCCTCATGACGGCCGACACGATCGGAGGCGTCTGGCGGTACGCGCTGGAGCTGGCCCGCGGATTGGAAGCTTTCGGGGCGGACATCGTGCTGGCCACGATGGGCGCCCCCCTGTCCGCCGAACAGCGGCGCGAAGCCGCGGCCCTTCACCATGTCCGGGTGGCCGAGAGCCGCTACAAACTGGTCTGGATGGACGATCCCTGGGAGGATCTCGAAGCAGCCGGCCGGTGGCTGCTGAAGCTGGCGAAGGACGCCAATCCGTCGCTGATTCATTTGAACGATTACCCCCACGGCCATCTGGCCTGGCCGGCTCCGGTCCTGATGGTCGGCCACTCCTGCGTGCTGTCGTGGTGGCAAGCGGTATATGGCGAGCCGGCGCCGAAGCGCCTGGACCGCTATCGGGACGTCGTTCGAACCGGGCTGCGGGCGGCGGACTGCCTGGTCGCACCGACCGCGGCCATGCTCGCCGAATTGCGCAGGCTGTACGGTCCTTTGCCGACAGCCCGCGTGATCTCCAATGGGCGCGCCGGCCAGCCCGAGAGCAACAAAAAGCCCTTTATCCTCTCGGCCGGCCGATTATGGGACCCGGCCAAGAATATCGCCGCTCTCGCCCGAATCGCCCCGCGCCTGTCATGGCCCGTCTACATCGCCGGCGAAGCCCGACATCCCGACGGCGGAACGTCCGACTTCGCGGACACCCATTGCCTCGGGCGGCTTTCTCCCGAGCAACTCGCGAACTGGTTCGCCCATGCCGCTATCTACGCCCTGCCCGCCCGCTACGAACCATTCGGTTTATCGGCGCTGGAAGCGGCCTCGGCGGGATGCGCCCTGGTGCTCGGCGACATCCCCAGCCTTCGCGAAATCTGGCAGGACGCTGCCTTGTTCGTATCGCCGAACGATACCGAGCAACTCCGCTCGACGCTTCAGGAACTGATCGACCGGCCGGACCTGCGGCACGACTGGGCGGCCAAGGCCCGGATCAGAGCGGCCTGGTTCACGCCGGAACGGATGGCCGCCGCGTACTGGAATGCTTATCACGATTTGATCGCCGACCGACGGACGACCAAACGCCGGGCCGGCAAGACGACGAACGTCTCTTTTCACTCGCAAACGGCATCGCCGGGAGCGCCGGTGCGACCCGATCGCCACGTCTAACTAAAACAATGGAATCTTAGAATGAAATTTGTCCTCTTCTATCACTCTCTGATCTCCGACTGGAACCACGGCAATGCCCATTTCCTGCGGGGCATCGCCACCGAACTGCTGCAGCGCGGCCACCGCGTCGAGGTTTACGAACCGACCGACGGCTGGAGTCTTCAGAACCTCCGCGCCGAGCGGCTTCCCGGCTCGCTGATGGGCTTTTTCGAGGCCTATCCACAGCTGCTCAGCCGCTTTTATAACGTCGACGATATCGACATCGGCGCCGTTCTGGCGGATGCCGACGTGGTCATCGTGCATGAGTGGAACGATCCCGCTTTGGTCAAAAAGATCGGACGCCATCGCGCCCGATCGGGGCACTACGTCTTGCTGTTCCACGACACCCATCATCGGGCGGTGACCGATCCCGAATCGATCGCCCGATACGATCTGGAACACTACGACGGGGTGCTGGCCTTCGGCAAGGTACTGCGCGACATCTATTTGGACCGGGGCTGGGCCTCGCGGGCCTGGACCTGGCACGAGGCCGCCGATACCCGCGTATTCCGTCCGATGCCGCGCGAGCCCGAGGAAGGAGATTTGATCTGGATAGGCAACTGGGGCGACGACGAGCGCACCCGCGAGCTCAAGGAATTTCTCATCGATCCGGTCAAGACGCTCAAGCTGAGGACGCGCATTTACGGCGTGCGCTACCCGGCACGGGCGCTCGACGTCTTGTCCGACGCCGGAATCGAATACGGCGGATGGCTGCCGAATTATGAGGTTCCCCGAATGTTCGCCCGTTTCAAGGTGACGGTTCACATTCCGCGGCGGCCTTATCGCAGGGCGCTGCCGGGCATACCCACGATACGCCCCTTCGAAGCGCTGGCCTGCGGCATTCCGCTGGTCAGCGCGCCCTGGGACGATGTCGAGGGCTTGTTTACGCCCGGCCGGGATTTCCTGGTCGCCCGCACCCGTCACGAAATGGAGGAAGCCGTCGCAGCGGTTCTGCACGACCGCAAATTCGCGCAGAGTCTGGCCGCGCAGGGACGCGCCACCATACTCAGACGCCACACCTGCGCGCACCGAATCGACGAGCTGTTGGACATCTGCCGCGAACTGCGCCTGTCCCGCTCCGCGGAACACAAATCGAGGAAAGAACCCGCTGTCACATAGGAGACGTCTTCATGAAACACCGGCCGCAAGTCGCATTCTTCGGCTCCAGTCTGGTCTCGTCCTACTGGAACGGCGCGGCCACGTACTACCGCGGACTGATTCGCGCCTTGAGCGTGCTGGGGTACCGCACCACCTTCTACGAGCCGGATGCCTTCGAGCGGCAGCAGCATCGCGATATGGCCAATCCGACCTGGGCCAACGTCGTGGTTTATCCAGCCACGGAACAGGGCGTTTCGAAAGCGCTGGAAGCCGCCCGGCAGGCGGATATCCTGGTCAAGGCAAGCGGCGTCGGCGTGTTCGACGACTGGCTGGAACGCGAAATTCCGGGCCTTCGGGCGCCAAACCGAATGGTCATCTATTGGGACGTCGATGCCCCGGCCACCTTGGAGCGGGTTCACCAGAATCCCAACGATCCGTTCCGTACCCTGATTCCCCATTACGACCTGATCCTGACCTACGGCGGCGGACCGCCTGTCGTAGAGGCTTACCGGGCACTGGCCGCACGCGATTGCGTGCCGGTCTATAACGCGCTGGACCCGGCCATTCATTATCCCGTGACACCGGATCCCCGGTTTGCCGCCACTTTGGGATTTCTCGGAAACCGCCTCCCGGACCGGGAAACGCGGGTGCACGAATTCTTCTTCAGTCCCGCGGCGAAACTCCCGAAAGCCGATTTCCTGCTCGGCGGAAACGGGTGGGAATGCAACATACCGGAACTCCCCAATCTCCGCTATCTCGGCCATGTATACGCCCAAGATCACAACGCGTTCAATTGCAGCTCGCGCATGGTCCTCAACATCAACCGCAGCAGCATGGCGCGCTTCGGCTACTCCCCCGCCACCCGAGTATTCGAGGCGGCGGGTGCCGGCGCCTGCATCGTCACCGACGCCTGGGAGGGCATCGAGCAATTTCTGGAACCCGGCCGGGAAATTCTGGTTGCCCGGACCGGGGACGATGTCGTCCGGCATCTTGAAACGACGTCCGAAGAACGTGCTCGGGCGATCGGCGCCGCCGCCATGCGGCGGGTGATCGCGGAGCATACCTATGCGCACCGGGCGGCGCTGGTCCACCGTATTCTGACCGGACTGGCGGATGACGGCGTTTCGAGCAATACGCCCGCGCCTCGATCCAATGCTGAGGAGAACTCTCTTCCCGATCGGTTCAACCCCTCCTTAAACCCACACACAGGAGCTTGATCATGTCCGAGCCATTGAACATCGTCATACTGGGACTCTCGATTACGTCATCCTGGGGCAATGGCCACGCCACGACTTATCGGGCGCTGGTACACGGCTTGAGCGCGCGCGGCCATAGCGTACTGTTTCTGGAACGCGACCAGCCCTGGTATGCGAAAAACCGCGACCTGCCCAACCCGCCTTACGGCACGACCCGCCTTTATGCCGATCTTGACGAACTGAAAGATCGGTTCACCGACGAGGTGGCGCAAGCCGATCTGGTCATCGTCGGCTCGTACGTTCCGGACGGCGTCGAGGTCGGACAATGGGTGATCGCCACGGCGCGCGGCCTTACCGCTTTCTACGACATCGATACGCCGATCACGCTGGCTAAACTGGTGCACGGCGATTGTGAATATCTGCACCCGGATCTAATCCCCCGCTACGAGCTTTATCTATCCTTCACCGGCGGTCCGCTCCTGTCCTGGCTCAAACGCTCGTACCGCGCTCAACGGGTGGAACCGCTCTACTGCTCGGTAGACCCGGATCTACATTCTTCAGACTTCGGCCCCATCGAGTACGACCTCGGCTACATGGGCACTTACAGCGAAGACCGGCAGCCGGCGGTCGAGGAATTGCTGCTGAAACCCGCGCGTCAGTGGGCACAGGGGCGATTTGCGATCGTCGGAGCGCAATACCCGGAAACGATAGCCTGGCCTCCGAACGTTCACCGCATCGAACACTTGCCGCCCGCCGCTCACCGGCGCTTCTATACCTCGCAGCGTTTCACGCTGAACGTCACCCGCCACGAGATGGTACGCGCCGGATACTCGCCCAGCGTGCGCCTGTTCGAAGCCGCCGCCTGCGGGACGCCGGTCATCTCGGATCGTTGGCAAGGTCTCAACAGCTTCTTCAAGATCGGTGAAGAAATTCTGGTGGCCGAACGCGCCGAGGACGTTCTGCGTCATCTCCAGGAGACCTCGGATGCCGAACGGACCCGCATCGGCGAGCGGGCGCGTGCCAAGGTGCTTTCGGCCCATACCTCGATTCATCGGGCCATAGAGTTGGAAAACCATGTGCGCCGGGCACGCGGGGGATTCCCTAGACCCCGCATCATTCATAGCTACGGTTAGAACGTTTTTTACTAGGGTGCAGGAACGGGCGGCATACGAAACCGTCACACCCTACACCGAACTAAAAAATGTTCTCGCCGCAAGGCTTCATTACCGAATGATCAATGCCAGGAGGTGTCGTCATGTCGCACGAATCGAAAAAAACGACGAATCACGAGGAGATTCGCCGCTGGGTGGAAGAACGGGGAGGCTGGCCCGCCACCGTTAAGGGTACCGCCGGCAAAGGCGACGAAGCAGGCATCCTGCGCATCCGGTTCACCGAAGGCGGTGAAACGCTGGAGCGGATCTCCTGGGAGGCGTTCTTCGACAAGTTCGAAGAGCAAAAGCTGGCTTTTCTTTATCAGGAAAGAACCCAGAGCGGAGAGGTAAGCCGTTTTTTCAAGCTGGTGCGGCGCGACTGATCGTCGACCCGTAAGACGGAAGAAAATACCTTCCTTTGTCGCCGGCCGCACCGCGCGGAATTGGAATCCCGGACCCGGCAGCAGCCGATAAGGCGGCGGGAACCTGCAAGCGCAACCAGCAGACGGCCCGGTTGACCGAGAGGTTAGGCCACAGATGAATCATCGGTGAGCTCAACGGCGTTTTCGTCGCACCAAAGGCGCAACGCCTTTTCAGTCTCGCGGGATTCGTATTCGTACCAGCGTTCAAGCTGGTTTCGGCTATTCAAGAAATCTTTGAAGCGACCGTAAGCGCCTTTCTTTCGAAAAAACTCGGAAACGGTTTCGTATTCGCCGGGGAGTTCTTGCTCTACGAATGACAATACCAGGTTATGCCCCAAGTCCAGATCGTGCTTGTGAGGAACTTCGACGTACCTGTCTGATGTTTCGAGATCGTCGGGAACTTCTTCTTCGAAGTCGAACTCGGGTGACAAATAGTGAATCGTTCCGGTGTCCCGATCGATGAAGGCCCTGCTGTCAAAGGGCGCGCCGGAACTCACGAATTCGAAGGCATCAAGGAGATCTGAGTATCTGAGCTTTGCGATGGACATATGGTACGTGGCCTCATGTGCCGAACAATCGGCGCTTGGTGACTGGGTCAAGCTTTTGTTGTTTTAACTTCGGCTTGGTTCAGCTAAGTGAACTTCGTCATTTTGCGTAAAAAAATCAAAGCGAATAACCAAAGCGTGGGCCGTTTTGCTAACGTCACCGGTAATCGGGCCGCGTTAGCAGCTCCGGTGCACCGCCTCGTTAGGCTGTTTTTCCATCTTAACTGTCATGCCATTTCTTTCTACGACGACAAACCCCATTCGCTCATACAGCCTTTTGGCCGGATTGTCTTCAAAGGTCGTAAGACGAATGCTGACCTTTGAATAAGTAGCAAGTAGACGGTTCAAGAGCTTTGTGCCAATACCTTGGCCCTGCCGGGCAGGGGATAACTGGATGTTGTCGATGTAAATCGATGTGGGTTCTTTGATTACGCTGAGGTAACCAGCTCGTTTACCGGCAATGATCACCATGGTTATGTTCTCAACGACGAATCCGTTACGGAACTCGGTTGAAACCCAGCCTCCCCAGTGTTTACAGAATAAATCATGCATGTTCCTCTTGGTGAGACGGTAACAGTATGCGTAGTCATCAGAAGTAGCAGGTCTAAGTTCGTAATCCATTGTTCACCGCTTATGCCACACAGCCCAATCGTGAATGGGTCAGCTCGTAGGGCGGGTTAGGCGATAGCCGCCGATTCCGCGGCAAGGCGGGTTACGGCTATCGCCTAACCCGCCCTACGGACTGTTTCAGGTAAACCGGACGGGCATTCATATGGTCACGCCGTTGGCGCCCGGCGCACCAGTCAGAGTTTTTCGCCATCCTGTTAAGCGCCGGAATGCTGAATTGTTCTTGTTACCCGCGTCAAGTCAGAAAAAGCTTACGAACTCGGCCTGATAAGACTGATACGCGATGACCGAAGCGGTTTTCCCGAAGATTCGGCGTTCTGTGGAAAACTGGCCGAAGAAGCCAAGGATGGAGCCGGACCGAATTGCAGACCTTTGTTCTGGATGCCGGCATCCAAAACACACGGATGTGATCCGGGCATACGCCGCCCTTGGCTTCTGGATTCCTTTCGAACCGTGCCAATCGCCTGGTGTCTAATTTTTGAGCTGATGAGTGATCGAACGGCGGCGATTGCGGCGTTTTGGGCACCATCGGTAACGACTTATTGAACCCATGCATCGTTCGACCGGTGCATTCCGGACAAACCGAATAGACCAGATCCGAAGGAGTGTGAAATGGCAAGCGTGCACAAATCCATAGAGGTCAACGTGCCGGTAAGAGTTGCTTATAACCAGTGGACCCAGTTCGAGGATTTTCCCAGTTTCATGGAGAACATCGTGGAGGTGCGCCAGATCGACGATAGCCACGTGCATTGGCATGCCGAGATCGGCGGAAAACACAAGGAATGGGACACCGAAATCGTCGAGCAGGTACCGGATCAGCGCATCGCATGGCGTACCACGGCCGGACCGGAGAACCACGGAATCGTGAGTTTCGAGCCGGTGGGCGGCGACCGCACCCGTGTCAGCGTGGATATCGAATATCAGCCCGAGACCACGATGGAGAAGGTCGGCGATATGCTCGGAATGGTGTCTTCCAACGTGGAAGAGGACCTGGAGAACTTCAGGGATTTTCTCGAGTCACGGGGACACGAAACCGGCGCCTGGCGCGGTGAAATCCACTAAAGCGAGGCTCCGAGAGATGGCTGCGGAACACGGCTTGCCGCGTCATCGTTCAAGTCCCGATCGGCCATCGCCTTTTGACTGAAAACCAAAGAAGCGCAGTCCAAGCAAGCCGAGATGAAGCGCTCCCCATTCCAAACCCGCTTTGTCCCCTCTCGCTACGTCCTCCCCAATTCGCCCTCCTGTTTGGCCGAATAAGGAGTTTGGGGAGGGCGCGGCGAGAACGCTTGTCCGTTCCCGGCGAACGGACGCATTTGTCGGCAAGGGATTGTCGATCTACGACAGGTTGGGCCACGACAACCGCGTGCGGGGCGGCCCTCCGCTCCAATCGAGATTTCCCGCTCGCTGGACGGCGGAAATCGTCATCGGTCGAATTTATCAGGCATAATTCCTTTAATAAAACCAGCCCGCGAGAATTCGATGATGCAGATTTTCCGCACCAAAAGAACCACCACGGACGACTTCCAGGACAGTGGACTGAGACGTTGCCTCGGGGCGATGGATCTGACTCTCCTCGGCATCGGCGCCATCATCGGTACCGGAATCTTCGTACTGACCGGCATTGCCGCCGCGACTCAGGCGGGGCCCGCGGTAATCATTTCCTTCGTGATCGCCGGTCTCGCCTGCACCTTCGCCGCGCTGGCCTATGCCGAGCTGGCCTCGAGCGTCGGCGGATGCGGCAGCGCCTACGGATACAGCTATGCAGCGTTCGGCGAGCTGACAGCTTGGATCATCGGCTGGGACCTGATCTTGGAATACGGGCTCTCGGTAGCCGCCGTGGCCAACGGCTGGTCCGGCTATTTCAACAACGCCTTGACCGCCATCGGTTTGCCGCTGCCCGATTACCTGACCCATGCGCCGGAGCTGGGCGGCATCATCAATCTTCCGGCGGCCGGCATCGTGCTGATTCTCATGATCCTGCTGATCATCGGGGTCAAGGAAAGCGCCCGGCTCAATTCGCTGATGGTTTTCATCAAGCTGCTGACCATAGGCATATTCGTCTCGGTCGCGCTGTTCAACGTCGATCCGGCCAATTGGCAGCCCTTCATGCCTTTCGGCTGGTTCGACCACACGGCCGAGGGCAAACCGATCGGCATTTTCGCGGGAGCGTCCATCGTTTTCTTCGCCTATGTCGGGTTCGATGCCGTCTCGACCGCCACCGAAGAAGCGCGCAACCCGAAAAAGGACGTGCCCGTCAGCATCGTGACGGCGCTGGCTTTCTGTACCTTGGTCTATATCCTGGTCGCCGGCCTGCTGACCGCGGTCGTTCCCTACACGGAACTCAACGTGTCCTCTCCCGTGGCCCACGCGCTCCAGCTGTTGGGTTTGAACTGGGCATCCGCACTGGTGGCGACTGGCGTCATTGCCGGGCTGACCACGGTCATGCTTGTGCTCTATTACGCGCTCACCCGGATCATTTTCGCGATGGCCCGCGACGGTCTCCTGTCTCCGTGGTTTTCGACCGTCAACCGGAAAACCCAAACGCCGGTGAGAGTCATCATCCTGTGCGGCTTTCTGATCGCATCCGTAGCGGGTTTCGTGCCGCTGAGCGAGCTTGCCGAACTGGTTAACATCGGTACGCTGTTCGCATTCGTACTCGTCTGCCTCGGCGTCATGATTCTCCGCATCACCGACCCCGGCATGCACCGTCCTTTCAAGGCGCCGGCCAACCCCGTGCTCCCGATACTCGGCGTCCTCTCGTGCGGAGCACTGATGGTTTTTCTTCCGACAACCACCTGGTACCGGTTCATAATCTGGCTCGGTATCGGGCTGATCGTCTATTTCGTCTACTCGGTACGCCACAGCAAGCTCGCGAAAGCGGACGAAGCGCAGACTAGCGAGATCTAGAGCGTTTTTCATCCCGGTGTACGGCTTCGTGTCGGGCGGGAAGAACGTAGGTCGGCAATCCCTTGCCGACTTATCGGCTCGGCAAAGGACTTTGTGGGAAGGGGCGTCCTGGCGCTCCCAGGACGGCCGTTTGCGATTGGAAGGGTCGCGACTGAAGCGACCGTTTGCGATTGGGAAGGGATTGCCGACCTACATATTGGACTCTCTGACACCGAATCGGAAAATGCTCTAGCCTGCCATAGCCAGAGATAGACAAGCCGGTCCGATCGAGAACTGCGCCAATGTCAGCGGCGGCCGTTGGAGGAGGATGGGGATGAATCGGATTTGTGCCGGGCCACATCGGCGGTCCAGACCAGCCTGACGCGGCTTTTTTTGGCCTTGGTTTCCAGCGGCGCCGCAGTGCCGGCTTGACGCCCGGAGGCCGGGTCTAGAGTCGGTTGCCGCCGTGGAGAAACGATGGTTTTCGGATCGAGAGGCTCGTAGCTGCCGCGCACTCGATCGTCGGGTACCCGACCGATATGCAGCTTGGGCCGGCCTTGCCAGTTTCGTGCATCGTGCAGGAGCTGCGGCGGGCGCACCGTTCGGTATGTGGCACTCGAATCAAATCGGCTTGCTTCATCCACGTCTCCGGAACTTAACGCCGCGGCTCGCGCTCTTTCGCGACTACGCTGATGCAGCCATGCTCTCAGCTCCTTCAGCCTCACCCGCTCGTCCTCGCTGAATTCAAGATCGACGTCATTGAGGGTGGCCGATTCCACTTCTTCGAATCCTTCGTCAACGTCCGGCTCCGGACCGAACTTCTGGGCCGTGGCGGGGCCGGAAAACGCCCATATGACGAGGAATCCCCCCAAAGCATTCTTTGACCAATTGTTCACTATCATCCCCCGCGAAAATCTATGCGAGTCTGCCTCTCTATTCGGGCATGAGGCCTTTGCCTCGCTCAGCGGTTTACACCGCCTTCGGAATCATCAAGACTTCCGGTTGCAGCGATCGCCTTAGCCGTTTCTCGTACTCGCCCCAAAACGACATCGTCCTGGAGAACTCCACCGCCTACGATCGGCGGGCAAAACACACCGGATTCTCCGGAACACCGCACTAAATCAAGGCATTGAGAATGGCTAAAAAAATAACGGCACCGAGCACCGCTGTCGCGAAGCTTATCAAAGATGTCGGACGCTCCACACCCGGCTTTCCTCCGAATCCCAAACGGTCGGCAATCCAGCCGCCGAGAAAGGCGCCTATGATACCCACGGCGATATTGCCCAGCATTCCCATCTCGTCTCCCCGACCGACGATCATGCTGGCAACCCAGCCGGCGATCCCGCCGAAAATAATCCAAAGCAACATATCGATATCTCCCTGTTACGATAACAAAATCGGGAACATTAGTGGCGCAACTGTTCCCGCGATATCGGTATCCGGATTCGGATAATCCTCTAAATTGGGCACATTTTCAGGGTTTTGGTTCCTCCGAACTATTTCTTCGATTTTTCTGCGTTCGGGAACGCGTCCGGGTAAAACAACGGCTGATCGGCGACTTTGAAGTCGGCAATGGTTTTTTGCCCTTCCGTGCCCGTGACGTAGTCGATGTATTTCTTGGCCAGCTCGTAATTCACGTGTTTATGCTTCTTCGGATTTACGGCCATGACATGATAGGGATTGAACAGCGCCGGATCTCCCTCGAATAGAAGCTTCACGGTCAATTTGTCCTTGCCCGCAAGAAAGGTTCCCCGGTCGGTCAGCGCGTAATACGCCTTGTCGTCGGCCATGCGCAGCACGGCTCCCATGCCCTGCCCTACCGAAAGATACCATTCGCCTTTCGGCCGCAGCCCCGCTTTCCGCCAAAGAGTCTTTTCCTTGACATGGGTTCCCGATTCGTCGCCGCGGGAAACGAAGCCCGCCTTGGCCGCGGCGATTTTCTTGAAAGCTTCGTCCGCGGTCTTTGCGTTCCTGACACCGGCGGGATCCGTTTCCGGGCCAACGACGACAAAGTCGTTGTGCATCACGGGCTTGCGGTCGACACCGTTTCCCGCCGCCATGAATTTCTCTTCCGCATCGGGGTCGTGCACGAAGACGATGTCGACATCGCCGCTTTCGCCCAGTTTCATCGCCTTGCCGCTGCCTACGGCGATCACGTCTATCCTGGCCGTGTGCTTTTTCTCGAACGGCGCATTAAGCACCGGCAAGAGCCCCGTGTTCTCGGTACTCGTCGTGGTCGCCATTTTCAGCACCTGTTCGGCCAGGGCCAGGGGGGTAAAAACAACCGAGGCGATCAGGCCGAGAACAACAAGACGATTTCTTAGCATGTTGAATCCTTTTTTGAAGAGCCGATCGGAAACGTAGGTAAATTCATGGACGAGCACCATCCACGTCCCGGCTATTTTTGCTCATCATCGCGAAAACGCAAAAGTCAGACGAATATCGCCCAGCCTGAAACGACCAAATGACGTTCCCCGAGGGTGGGTATCGCAAGACCCGCCTTCCCCGGCCCTTAGTCCATGACTTGCCTCGCCTTTGACGCCATGCTTCGGAGTCTTTCCCGATCGTCGGCGCTCAGGTTCGCGGGCTGAACATCGATTTCCACCTTCTTCAAGGTGCCGGTGAACCGATTGGGCGAAGCGTAGGCGGCGCTTACCGGAGATCCCGAGTCTTCGCCGATGTCGAAGGTTTCGTCGGCGGAAAAACGTCCCCAGGTGGTATGTTCGATCCGGCCTTCGCCGGCCTTCTTGTCGTTGACGAAAAGCGCCGCCGTGCCGCCCTTGCCTATGCCGCCACCGTCGTAGCGGAACTCCATGCGTATGGTATTCGGTCCCGGAGACAGCGGCTCCGAGCCGGTTACGCTGTAACGGGCCTGGGTGACGTAGTTGTACTCGTAAACCGGCCGTCCGTCCTTGACGTAGAGGGCGAAGCCTCCCACCACGCCGCCCTCGGCAACGAGTACGCCGTCCGCTCCGCCCTGGGGCACTTCTATCTCTGCCGTAATGATGTGCGAGCGGTTCTTGACCGGAGCGGCCGAGCCTTCCGGAATGCGCACACCGCCCGGGTAGTAGGTGAACCGTGTCCGTCCCTCGATCAGGCTGGGCCGCAAGCCGGGATCGGTACGCTCGGTCAAGCGATCGTCCAGTGGGAGAACCTGGAACTTCTTGGCTTGCACCCAAAACTCGTCCTGAAGCTTCTTGAGCTTGTCGGGATGTTTCGCGGCCAGATCGTCGGCTTCGCTGAAATCGCGATCCAGGTCGTAAAGTTCCCATTGATCCTCGTCGAAATCGAAGGTCCCGGTGGTCCACGGCAGCCGGCCGTGACGGGCGGCGGCGATCCAGCCGTTCCTGTACAGCGCCCGGTTGCCGAACATTTCGAAATACTGTACCTGCCGCGTGCCTTTTGCGTTCGCATTATCGAAGCCGTACAGCATGCTGACGCCTTCCATCGGCTTCTGCTTGACGCCGTTCACCTCCGTGGGTATCGGGATCTTGGCCGCTTCCAAAATGGTCGGCACGATGTCGATGACGTGGTGGAATTGCGTGCGAATGCCGCCTTTGTCCTTGATGCGATCCGGCCAGGCAACCACCATCGGATTGCGTACGCCGCCCAGGTGCGAGGCGACCTGCTTGCCCCATTGAAACGGCGTGTTCATCGCCCAGGCCCAGCCCACCGGGTAATGGTTGTAAGCGTTGGGCCCGCCGATTTCGTCCAGGTGCTGCACCAGCAAAGCCGGATCTTCGGATAAACCGCCGATGGCCGCCATTTCGTTGAAAGCGCCGTAGAGAGTGCCTTCCATGGAGGCGCCGTTATCGCCGATGATCCAGAAGACGACGGTATTGTGCAACTGGCCGACCTGCTCGATGGCGTCGAGCACGCGGCCCACCTCGTAGTCGGTCTGGGCGGTGTAGGCCGCGAAGGCTTCCATCAGCCGCGCGGCCACCCGCTTCTGGTCGGGCGTCAGCGAGTCGTAGGCCGGTATTTCCTTCGGCCTGGGTGTGAGCTTGGTATCCGGCGGGATCACGCCCAGCTTGAGCTGGCGCTGATAGGTCTCTTCGCGGTACTTGTCCCAGCCCTGGTCGAACTGTCCCTTGAACTTGTCGAGCCACTCCTTCGGCACATGATGTGGGGCGTGCGTCGCGCCCGGAGCGTAATAGACGAAGAACGGCCGGTCGGGCGTGACCGACTGTTGCTGAAAGATGTAGTCGATGGCCTCGTCCGCCAGCGCGTCGTTGAGCGTGTAGCGCCCTTCTCGGCCCTTCGGAACCTGCATCTCCACCCGCTGATGGTCGCGGTAGAGCGCCGGCGCCCACTGGTTGGCCTCTCCGCCGAGGAAGCCGTAAAAATGATCGAAGCCTTGCAGTCCCGGCCAGCGGTCATAGGGGCCCGATACGCTGGTCTCCCAGTCCGGGACATTGTGGTTCTTGCCGAAGAACGCGGTGCTATAGCCGTTCTGGCGCAGAATCTCGGAGACCATCGCGGCGCTCTTGGGAATCTGGCCGGTGTAGCCGGGATAGGCGGTGCCGGTCTCCGTGATCGTGCCGGTACCGACCGAGTGGTGATTGCGTCCGGTCAGAAGAGCCGCGCGGGTGGGCGAACAGAGAGCCGTGGTGTGGAAACGCGTGTAGCTTAGCCCGGCCTTCGCCAGCCGGTCGAGATTGGGCGTCGGAATCTGCCCGCCGAAGGTGCCCCACTGGCCGAACCCGGAATCGTCGATCAAAACCACCAGGACGTTCGGAGCACCGGCCGGCGCTTTGACAACCGGAATCTTGTCCGGCTGAGAGTCCTTGTAAGTGCGTCCGATCTTGCCCTTGAAGGCAGGCTCCGGCGCGGGCAGCACCGTGCCGCGCGGGCCCTCTGCCCATGCGGCGGCAAGCGAGAACGCCAGCAGTATGATCACCCTGAACGGCAACCAGGGGAACATGCCCAAGCGCCGCTTCTGAAAACGGGGTGCGTCCATTTCGATCTCCTTTCGTGGTTTCGCTTCCTTTCCTTCCTCAATTAGACAGGAATTGCCTCGGAAGAACGATCCTGTGCGTTCCTCTCAAGGATGATTTCGCCTTCGAAGTTCGACAACGTGATTCAAATGTGAATCGTTGTCCGCGTCCCTTGTCAAATAGGCGTTATCTTGCGCATCGTCGGCTGGCTCTCGATCGTTCTTGAGCGGCGAGAGAGTCGAACGAGCATGACACGCCGACAAGGAGGCACAGCATGTACGGTAGGAAACCACCACGTCCCAGCGGCGGCAACTCGATCGTGCTGACATGCGCGTTCGCGGCGAGCGTGATGCTGACTGCCGGGGCTGCGACTGCCGCAGACATTACCCGCGGATCGACCACGGGCCAAACCGACGCCCCGGGGTACGACCATCCCAACCAATACCTTCACGTTCAGGCGGAAAGCATCGCGGAAAACATGGAACCGGTGATCCCGCACGCCGACCAGGAGCGGGAAGCCCGGCAGAAGCTCGACGAACTGGAACAGAAATTCGGTAAGAAGCCGAATATCCTTATTTTCCTGATGGACGACGTGGGCTGGATGGACCCAGGGTTCAACGGCGGCGGCACCGCGGTCGGCAACCCCACCCCGAACATGGACAAGCTGGCCCGGGAAGGTCTGATCCTGACCTCGGCCTATTCGACGCCGAGTTGCACCCCGACCCGAGCGAGCATTCATACCGGTCAGAACCCCCTGCACCACGGGCTCTTGCGGCCGGCCCTGTACGCCGAACCCGGCGGACTGGACGGGGCGGTGACTATCGCCGACGTGCTCGACGATTTGGGTTATTTCACCCAGGGCGTGGGCAAGTGGCACATGGGCGAGAACGAAGGGTCCCTGCCTCAAAATGTGGGTTACGACGACTATTACGGCTTCCTGTCGGTGTCGGACATGTACACAGAGTGGCGGGACGTGTACTTCAACCCGGAAATCGCCCTGAGTCCTTCGCGGACCGAGATGATGGAAAAACTGCCCTTCAACCGCAACAACGTGCACTGCGTGAAGGGTCAGAAACAGTGCGAAAACACCTACGAGATCAACCTGACGACGATCAAGAACCTGGATCAGGACTGGGCCGCCTACAGCGAAAAATTCATCCGGGATAGAGCCGACAACGACCAGCCCTGGTTCCTCTATCATGCGCCCCGAGGCTGTCACTTCGACAACTATCCCAACGAGGAGTACGCGGGCAAGTCCCCGGCGCGCACCGTCTACAGCGACTGCATGGTGGAAATGGACGATGTTTTGGCCCGCTTGTACAAGGCCCTGGAGGACAGTGGGCAAATCGAAAACACGCTGATTATCCTGAGCTCCGACAACGGACCCGAATGCGAAGTGCCGCCCCACGGCCGCACCCCGTTCCGCGGCTGCAAGGGCTCGACCTGGGAAGGCGGCGTACGGGTACCGACTTTCGCCTACTGGAAAGGGGTGATCAAGCCCAGAATCTCGGACGGCTTGTTCGATCTGACCGACCTCTTCAACACCGCGGCATCTCTGGCCGGAGCGCCCGGCGCCGAGGTGGCCAAGTACGTGCCCGCGACCGGGTACTATATCGACGGCATCGACCAGACCTCGTTCCTGCTGGCCGACGAGGGCGAATCGAATCGCCGCAGTATCATCTATACCCTCGGTGATCAAATGTCCGCGATTCGCCTCGATGAATTCAAAATGTATATGGTCGTCGAGCTCGAGCAGGCGGTCTTCGACCGGGGCTATACGGGCGGGTTCACCGGTGCCATCGTCGAAACGATCCCCGGAGGCGCGGTCGTCAATCTCTACACCAACCCGGGCGAAGATGTCGGCGAAGGCATCAGGCACCTCCCCGTCACGACGGTGATAAGCCAGGAAGCCGAACGCTACGAAGCCGTCCTGGAAAAGTACCCGCCCAACATCAAGATAGGCTTCTGAAGGTGGCTCGATAGTGAAGCGTCCCGCCACAATGCGGCGGGATCGGTCTTTTCCCGATACGGGCGGCGTCGCGGCCACACTCTCGAGGGGATGAACGGCGCCGCCCTACGACCGATAAGAGGCATCGAATGATTGAACGCCACACGTTTCCACTCACAAGGCGACCGCTGCTGATGGCGTTTTGCCTTGCTCTGCTCCAGCCCCTCATCTGCGCGGAGGCACAGGCCGCCCAGCCGAACGTTCTGCTGATTCTCACCGATAACACCGGCTGGGGGGACTGGGGCGCTTATGGCGGCGGAGCGCTGCGCGGGGCGCCGTCTCCGCGGATCGACCAGCTCGCCGCGGAAGGCATGCGGCTCGAGAATTTCAACGCCGAGGCCCAGTGCACGCCGAGCCGCGCGGCGCTGATGACCGGGCGGCTCGCCGTCCGCAGCGGCGCGCAGAATGTGCCGATCGGGACTTCCTTCTACGGCCTCGTGCCATGGGAGGTGACTCTTGCCGAGGCGCTGTCCGACGCCGGATACGCCACCGGCGCCTTCGGCAAGTGGCACCTCGGCCGCACGCCCGGACGCTGGCCGACCGATCAGGGGTTCGACGAATGGTACGGCATCCCCAACAGTACCGACGAAGCCGTCTGGACGACGCCTGAAGTGCTTCAGGAGTATTCGGTCCCGGCGGACGCCCAGGTTCCGGAAGCCGACCAGCCCTGGATCATGGAGGGCCGCAAGGGAAGCGAGCCTCAGCGGGTCAAGCTCTACGATCTGAACGAGCGCCGGCTGATCGACGCCGAACTCACCCGGCGGGCGATCGATTTCATGAAACGCAACGTCAGAAGCGGAAAGCCGTTCTTCGCGTATGTGCCGCTCACGGCGACCCATTATCCCACTCTCCCGCATCCCGACTTCGCGGGAAAGAGCGGCCACGGCGACTATGCGGACATGCTGGTGCAGACCGACCACTACGTCGGCCGAATGCTCGATGCCCTCACCGAACTCGGCGTCGAGGACGACACGGTGGTGATCTTCGCCTCCGATAACGGGGTGGAGGACCCCGATGCCGGAGACGGCCAATTCAGCGGCTGGAGCGGACCTTGGGCCGGCACCTACGTCACGGCGATGGAGGGCGGCATACGGGTGCCCTTCATCATGCGTTGGCCGGGCAAAGTGCCTGCCGGCGCCGTCAACAACGCGATCGTGCACCTGGTGGATATCTTCCCGACGCTGGCGGCGTTCGCCGGAGCCAAGGTTCCCGATGACCGCCCCATCGACGGCATCGACATGGCCGATTTCTTTCTGGGAAAACGGGAAGACTCCGGCCGCGAGGGTTTCGTGATCTATGTGGGCGACGACCTGAGGGCGGTGAAGTGGCGGAACTGGAAAATCCACTACGCCTGGCAGGAGACGAAATACAGTCCGGTCGAGCGCTTCTCGACCGCGCCGAAGGTAGTCGACCTGACCCGCGATCCGCGGGAAGAGCGGCAGGCCGCCGAGCCCTACAACACCTGGATCTTTTATGCGAACACCATCACGACCGATTTCCGACGCAGCGTCGAACAGTGTCCGAACGTGCCGGTGGGCTCCCTGGACTCCTACAAACCGCCTCCCTCATGCGCCTTGGGGGGAGTATCGAGGTAATTCGGCTGGGAGGGCCTCGAATGCGCACGAAGAGGCGCATTTGTCGGCAAGGGATTGCCGACGACAACACTAAACATTTTCCAAGTGTGTAGTCACAGGCCGCAGATCAATCGCTCGGCTTTGGTTGAACCTGTTTTCGCAACACCTCCACCAGCGGCGTAGGTCGGCAATCCTTTGCCGACGGAAGCGTCTCGATATATTCCTAAAGTGTGTAAAAACAAGCCACCGCTCAATCCCTCGACTTGCGCCGCCCCTGTTCTTGGAGCTCCGCTACCAGGGCTGCCCTCTCCGGATTCTCGGGTTCCAATTCGGCGAGAGTCCGCGCGTAGGAGAGCGCTTTGTGCGGCTGCCCGTTGTCTCGGTAGATGCTCGCGAGCGCAAAAAGCAAATCCCGATCGAAAGGGTGTTGCCGGAGTGCGCTCTGAAGCATCGCAATGGCCTTTTGCGCCTGCCCGACGCCGTTCAGGGCTACGCCATAGACGTAGGCATAGCGGGCGTTGCCGCGGTCGAAGCTAACCGCCAGTTTCAACTCCGCCAAGGCTTCGGACATGCGCTTCTGGCGCACCCGCAGCAATCCGACCGCATGGTGCAGGGCGGCGCTTTCGGGACTGCGTCGCAACGCCTCCCGCAACACCGATTCCCCCTCCGTATCGCGGCCCAGCGCGCGATAAAGATCCGCCAGGTTGACCGATGCCGGCACGAAGCCCGGGTCCAGCTCCAGAGCGGTGCGCAAGGCCGCCTCGGCCCGATCGAACCGGCGCTGGGCCGCATGCACCTGCGCGAGATTGAGGTGCGCTTCAGGACGATCCGCATTGAGCCGCTGTGCCGCCATGTATTCGGCGATACCCCGAGTCAACGCAGTCCGCTGTTCGGACATCAGGTGTTCCGCCGGAACATCGGCCAGCACCCGTGCCGCCTCGATGCGCACAGCGCGGACCCGGTCCCGGAGTAAATCTGCCAGAAACCGGAAACGGGTTTGTGGTTCCGCGCCTTCCAACGCACCGGCCGCCGCCTCGCGAACCAGCGGGTCGTCGTCGCGCAACTGCCTGCCGATTACCGAGAGGGAGCGAGGATTCGGAACACGGTCCAGGCGAGCCAGCGCACTCGCCCTGGCGATCGCCGGCTGACTTTTATCCTCGGCGAGGCCGAGCAAGCGCTCGACCACGCCGGGCGCTCCCGTGGAACCGTCGTGCAGTATTTCGGCATATCGCTGATAGCCCTCGGGCGTATGCCCGTACCACTGCTCTACCCGCTTCGCCGCCCAAGCGGGCGAATGGTCTGCATGGCATCGGTTGCAGGCGTTCGGCGTTCCCAATTTGACGGACAGATCCGGCCGCGGCACGCGAAAGCCATGATCGTGTCGCGGATCGACGATCATGTAGGTCGTCGCCGGCATATGGCATTCGATGCAGTCCGCGCCGCGGGAATTCAGCGGATGAAAATGGTGCTTGGGGCTTTCGTACTTCTCAGCCTCATGGCACTGGAGACACACCTCGCCCTCGGGAGCACGCAACCCAAGGCTGTGCGGCTCGTGACAATCGCTACAGGTCACACCGTGCCGAAACATCTTGCTCTGCAGAAACGAGCCGTAGACATACACCTCGTCGCGCATCTGCCCATCCGGGTAATAAAGACCGTCCTCCAGCAGCGCCAACCGATGGGTGTCGCCCAGCGGACGACCATGACCATAGTCTTCGGAAATCGGACCACGCCGCGAATGGCAGCGAGCGCATATTTCGATTTCCCGCGTAGACCGACGCGGCGCCGAGCGCACGGCATTGCCGCTTTCCGGATTCGGCATCCATTGAACGGACTTGCGCTCGTTGAGCGCAATGACCAAACCCTTGCTCCCATCGTCGTGGTGCTGTCCGTCGCCTTCCTTCTTTGCCCACGCGACGTGATTCGAACCGGGGCCGTGACAGGCTTCGCAAGACACGTTGACTTCCGAGAACGTGGTCGAATAGTGCCGCGCCTTGAGCTCGTAATTCTTCTTCACGTTCGTCGAATGGCACTCCGCGCACATGTAGTTCCAGTTCTGGTTTAGGCCGGTCCAGTGCAGCGGATGGCTATGGGTCACGTTCTGATCCGGGTAGAGGTGAAACCAGCGCTGCCCGCCTTCCGCCTTGGGCCGGGTGTCCCAGGCGATCCCTAATGCCTGCAGGCGGCCGCCCGGCAGCGGAATCAGATATTGCTGCAGCGGCGTCGCGCCGAAGGTGTACCGGATTTCATAGTCGCAAAGCTGCCCGTCGGGTCCGTCGGTGCGAACCATGAAGCGGCCATCGCGGCGAAAAAAGATGGTAGTCGCCCCGGCATAGGTGAACGAGGCATTGTCGAAGTCGCCGGCAACCGTCTCTTCGCTGGCGGGACGCATGGCCAGCTCGTGATGAGAGCCCCGCCAGAGCCGATTCTCTTCCTGATGGCAATCCGCGCAGACCTGTTCCCCGACGTAAGTCGGCGCCGGCGCAACGGCCTTCTCCACGGTTTTCCTCGAGCGTTCCGGAACGGTTTGCTCGGGCCGTCCCTGCCAAAGCGCAATGCCGATCACCGCGACTGTGCCAGCGACGGCCAGCGCCCGCAGAAACATCGCGCGTCGCGGTTTCATTGGGGATATCAAAGATCCGTTCTTGACCGTTCGACCGGGGGACTGGGTTCGGTGGGATTGGCCATTCCGGCCTGATCGGTGTTTGTCGCTCCGTTTTCGCATTCCTTGCTCCACTATGATTGCCGTTCCTTAACGGTCAGTTAGACCGCCGCACCAATGATTTTAGAGCGGGGGGCGCTCCGCACAAGGCTTCCATGGACCGAGAGATAGACCCGAATACGATGTCGTAGCTAAACAATCCGTAGCCGACAAACGCGTCGGATTAGAACCGCAGCAAAGTTTGTACGTAAAAGTAATCCACGTCCTTTGGATCCGGCGCGTTCGGAGCATCTTTCGCAAATTCGCCTTTGATCAGGCGCGCCCAGCCGGATTCGAACGACACGTTGGAAAACGCATCCCAGCGCGCCGAGACTTCCACCAGATGGCCGATGAAATCGCCGGAGCGGCCGGTTCTATCCTGTAGTCTCGCCGGCGTCCATTGATCCTTGTCCGATGCGAGCCAGAACATCCGGTGGGACACGAACGCCGACAAATCGCTGCGCGGATTGACGAAAAGCCGGTAACCGGGCGAATTGATATTGCTGCGGGCGAAGGCGCCGAAAATCCCGGTGGGACCGAACTCGAACCTGCGCGCCCCGTATAGCGTGTCGAAACGCTGGTTCTTGCCGTCGTTGGGATTTTCATCGCCCGTGGCGTAGTCGTACTGGGCTAAGAATCGGGGCGACCAGGGCATATCGAAGGTATAGCCCAAGGAGGCGTGTTGATACCAGGCTTCATGGGACAGATCCCGCGTGTCGTTGCGGCCGGTCGTCGCCCGAGATTCGCCGACCTGGGCGATGGTCTCCACCTGCATGTCCCATTGTCCTTTTCGCGGCGGCCTGATTAAGCGCACGCCGGGCGTGAACAAACGGCGGTTGGTGGTGGCGCCGTTGGGCCGGTCCTCTTCGTGCAAGTGGAATAAGTAGGCCTCACCGTTGATGCCCCAAATCAAGTCGGAGGCCTCGAAGAACAGGCCGGAGAAATAGGTACGGTATTCTTCCTCGTCGAATTCGTGTACCCCCTCCAGCAGATCGGCCTGGCTGGTGGGTAGCCGGTTGACCGGCTGAGTGGCGAAAGCGCGCAGTTGCCATTTCCCCTCGCCATCCCTCAATCGGAACGTCACGCCGGTAAAGGCATTGATGGTATTGCGGAAAACGTTGCGGGCGACCAGACGGCGGCTGCCCAAATTCATGGTCTGCCGTCCCGCCTTGACTTCCATTCCGAGCCCCGAATCCAGTACGTCCTCGTCGGACCAGGCGCCGTAGATCTGTAAAAAGTCCGCTTCGTTGACATGGGTGTTATTGAGCGTCGAGCCTTCGTCGGCCCCGTATTCCCGTGCATCCAAAAATTCTGCGCCGATTCTGAAAGGCTCGAAATTCGCCTCTAAAAATACACAAGTTTGCATAGGAATCTGCTGGTCGCCGCCCGAGGCTCCGGCGCGGAATTGTCCGTCCAGTACTTCATAGCGGGTGCGATGCTCTATGCTGAAGTTCAACCAGCCCGGCAAACCCAAGATATCGTGCGCGTTATGAGCGGGGCGCGCCGGCACCACACCGGCCAAATAATCGTTCATTTGGCTGCCGAAGCAACTGAACGGCGGACGACCGCCCGTCTTCGGCTTCTCCTCTTTTTGATCGACGGCAGCCTGACCTTGAAGGGATGCTGCGATCAGCACAACGCCGCATGCTATTTTTATGCTTCTCTTCACGAATGGCCCCAGCACAAAATTTGTTATGAAATTACAACATAAAGATGCAATACGACCAACATCGGAGCAGCGCCGAAATAACGTGTAAAATCGAATACTTAGAGATGCGTCTCCACGCGAAACCAGCCGAACTCTTACAGTTTTCCTCGGCCAAAATAGTGTGGACATGCAACGCTTTCACCAACAGAACTACAATTTCCTGACACAGCCCATGTCCTCCAGCAATCGGGAAGGTAGCGCCTTCCAATTTCAGGACCAGCGCGTGCGCAATGCCATCGTGTACAATCTGCCTTTCAGCAACGTGGATGTCTCTTTAGCTCCCCAGACCATGCTTTCCTTTATCCGCCGCTTGAAGCAGAGCTATGAAAGTGTCTCGAAGCACGTCCCGCCGGACGATGAGGCACGCTTCCTCGAATTGCGAAGAAACTTGCAATCCATAAGCTTCGGCGAGGCGGTACTGGAAAAGGGAGAATTGAATCGGTCGAGGAAGGATCATCCGCTACAGATTGCCGTTTTAGGCCCCACGCAAGCGGGAAAAAGCTCGGTCATCAACTGGCTGCTCGAGAAGAAGCTTGCCGAGGTCAGTCCGCTCGCCGGTTTTACCGTTCATCCGCAGGGGTTTTGCATCAATCTCCCGCCCGACCACGTGGAATGGATCGACGGCTATTTCCGGCAATACCAGCGCTGCCCTCGGGATGTGCTTCCGTCCGACCGCTACGACTGCTTCGCGCTACTGGAGACCGCAGCCGATGCGCATCATGCCTTGAGCGGGTCCGTACTCTGGGATACGCCGGATTTCGATTCCGTCGATGCCGAAGAGTACCGGCAAGCCGTCCTGCGCGTGGCGGCCTTGGCCGACGTGGTCTTGCTAATATTGAGCAAGGACAAGTACGCCGACTTGTCGGTCTGGGAACTGATCGATCTATTGGAGCCGTTGTCTCAGCCGACCGTGATCTGCTTGAATAAAATCGAGAAAACGTCCTACCGGACTTTGGTCGGATCGCTCCAAGAGAAGTGGCGAAACGCCCGGCGGGACCCGCCTCCGCCCATCATTACCGTCCCTTATCTGGAAAACATTCAGGTCGACGACTTTGCCCTGCTGCACAGCGAGCGCACACAGCTCCTCGGCGCCGTAGATCGGGCAATCCGGGAAGTCCGTCGCGAGCGGCACGCGAAGAATGCGAAGCATTTTGTCCAGGTCCATTGGCGCGACTGGCTGGCGCCGGTCAAGGCCGAGCACAGCCTCAAGACCGAATGGCACAGCTTGGTCGATGAGGCCGTCCGCGACAGCCTGAATCTTTACAAGCGGGATTATCTCAACCATCCCCACCATTACGAGACATTCCAGCGAGCGCTGGCAGAACTCCTGACGCTGCTGGAAATTCCAGGCCTCGCGGGCACGCTGCTCACGGCACGCAAGATCGTGACCTGGCCGGTGCGGCAGATCGTAAAACTCGGCCAGGCCGTCGGCGGCCGTCGCCAGCAGAGCATCAGCGGCGAGGCTGCGATCCTGCACCAAGCCGCCGAACACCTGTTCATACGCATCAGCGAAACCATTCTTCTGAAACGCGACGACGATCCGTCCCGGCAAGCCTGGTGGAAAGAGATGGCAGGACTGCTCAGAACCACGAGACCGGTCCTGACGAACCGCTACGAATTGGCTGTCGACCAATATATTCGGGCGTTTCAACCGGAGATCGAGAAAACCGCGCACAGTCTGTACGATCGCCTGCGGGAACATCCCGCAGTCTTGAATGGCCTCAGGGCCACCCGCGTCACCACCGACGCTGCAGCACTGGCCGTGGCCCTGCATACCGGCGGCATCGGCGTGCAGGATTTCATCATCGCACCGGCCATGCTCTCGCTGACGACCATGCTCGCCGAGAGCGCGCTGGGGCGTTACATGAGCAAAGCGGCGGCCGACCTCAAGCAGAAGCAGTTCAAAGCCGTGGAAGCATTATTCGACAGAACCGTTCATGCCTATTTGAACGGTCTACCGGGGCAGATGGACACCTCCCGTCAGTTCAACATTTCCCCCGAGGCCATCGAGTCGGCCGAAGCGCAACTGGTTTAAGCCATGCAAATACCCTTCGAACAACTGCTGACGACTGCAAAGGGCTGGGCGGAAAAAGCCCAAGCCGAAGGATGGCTCACGTCAGGGGACATCCACGCCCTAAACGAAGTGGACATCGGAACGCCGGCGGCCCTGTTCGAAGCCGGCGCACACCGCCCCTTGGTTGCGGCTTTTTTCGGCGGGACCGGCGTGGGCAAGAGCACCCTGCTGAACCGGCTTGCCGGCCAGGGTATCGCCCGAACCGGCGTCGAGCGCCCTACTTCTAGGGAGGTGTCCCTTTATCTCCACGATTCGGTGAAAATCCAACACCTCCCGAAGAACTTTCCCATCGACCGGGTGCGCACGGCCTATCACCACGACGACCGGCGCCGGCAAATCCTCTGGATCGACATGCCCGACATCGACAGCATCGAACAGAGCAACCGGGAACTCGTGCTGGACTGGCTGCCTCACATCGATGTTTTGATTTACGTGGTCAGCCCCGAGCGCTATCGCGACGATAAAGGCTGGCGCCTGCTGCAGGCCCACGGCGGCGAGCACGCCTGGCTGTTCGTCATGAACCAGTGGGACCACGGCCACCCCGCTCAGATCGAAGATTTCGCTAAACTGCTGACCAAGGCCGGTTTCAGGAATCCCATCTTGCTCCGAACCGACAGCCGCGAAATCGAAGGAGAGCGAAAACCCGACGATTTCGAGACTTTGCAGGCCATCCTCCAGGACATGGCCGACCGCCATGTCATCCATCAGTTGGAGATGCGGGCGGAAACCTTGCGCCTCGATGCGCTTCGGGACGCTTTGCACGATTGTCTCGAAAAACTCGGCAACCGCGACGGTTACGCCGGCCTGGAACCGAATTGGTCCGGGATCTGGCAGGAAATGCACGATGATTTGATGAAGGGCTTGGAATGGCCGATCCAAGAGGTCTCCCGCGCGTTCGTCACCCATGAAACCAGCTTGCTCCGCCGGCGCATCGATTTGACCAAATCTCCCGACGAGAAACCCCGATCCGAAAAAGCGCCGCCCGAATCGATCTTGTGGGATGACTGGGCGGAAAGTCGGTATCGGGACGCGCTGGATCATTTGATCGTCGAAGCCGGCGAACGGGGACTTGCCGTGGTCCCGCTCAAGACGCGGCTGGACCAGTTGGCGGGCGGAGTGGGCCGCACCGTTCTCTCGGAGGGGCAGCGGTCGCTGCGGCTGGCATTGGCCAATCCGGGAAACGCGCTGCAACGTTTCTTCCTGAAACTTTCCGGCTTCCTGACGGTTTTCCTACCGCTGATCGCGATCGGATGGGTTTCCTACCAAGTCGTCAAAGGCTATTACGAAAGCGCGCTTTACCACCTGGGCTATCTGGGAACCGATTTCGCGATACACAGCGTATTGCTCATCGCCCTGTCCTGGCTGCTGCCCTATTTTCTTTATCGAAAGCTGAAGCCCTCGGCCGAACGCACCGCGATCAAGGGACTGCGAGACGGCATCGGGCTGGCTTTGGATCTGAGCGGCGATAGGGTGACGGAACTGCTCCGGGAGATGGAGCAAGAACGTCAGGCCTTGATGGAAGAAGGCCGCCGGATCGCCAGCCTTTCATCGCCAACCCAAGCTCCCGAAGCCGTTCAGGGTTCGAAACTGCTGGAACGGGTTCTCCCGGCGTCCGTCCGAAAGCGCCAGAAGACCGTCGGCTAGAACGTTGTTCATCAAGGTTTAGCAGTGTGGATCGGGAAGGTTGTAGGTCGGCAATCCGTTGCCGACGACCCGTCATGTTTCCCGCCTCGTCATGTCGGGAAAGGATTCCCGACCTACTACAGCTAACTCGTAGGTCGACAGTCCTTTGCCGACGAAGTGCCCGAGTTCGCCCGGCTTACTCCATGGCATCGAAGTAACTTTTGTCCACCCCGCATTCGGGACATACCCAATCGTCCGGAATGTCTTCCCAACGCGTGCCGGGCGCGATACCGGAATCGGGATCGCCCAGTTCCTCGTCGTAAACATAACCGCAAGCGGAACAAATGAACTTTCGATATTGGGACATGGATAACGGCTCCATTAATTGATCTTCTTATTCGAGCAATCCTGCGGGCAGCCGACGTGTCCGGCCGCTCGCATTTTTTTCAAGAGTTAAGCGAGACGGAGATCAGCCGCCTCCGATACCGTCCAGGTATTTCTCGGCATCCAGCGCCGCCATGCATCCCGAACCGGCCGATGTGACCGCCTGGCGGTAAACGGGATCGGCTACATCGCCGGCGGCGAATACGCCCGGTACGCTGGTCGCCGTCGCATTGCCTTCGAGCCCGCTCTTAACGATGATGTAACCGTCGCGCATCTCCAATTGCCCGGCGAATATTTCGGTATTGGGCGTATGGCCGATTGCGATGAAGACGCCATCCAGCGTCAAATCCTTGGACGAGCCGTCCTGTGCGCTCTTGATGCGCAATCCGGTGACCCCCGAGTCGTCGCCCAGCACTTCGTCCACCACATGATTCCACTCGATGGTCACGTTGCCGGATCGCGCACGTTCCAGCAGTTTTTCCGAAAGAATCTTTTCCGATCTAAACTTATCGCGCCGATGCACGACGGTGACATGGGATGCGATGTTGGCGAGATAAAGGGCCTCTTCCACCGCCGTATTTCCGCCGCCGATGACCGCCACGGGCTTGTTCCGATAGAAAAATCCGTCGCAGGTCGCACACGCCGATACGCCTCTGCCCTTGAACGCTTCCTCCGACGGCAGGCCCAGATAGCGGGCGGAAGCACCCGTGGCGATGATCAGGGCATCGCAAGTATATACGCCGGAATCGCCGCTCAGCCGGAACGGCCTGGACGACAGATCGGCCGTATGAATGTGATCGAAGATGATTTCGGTCTCGAAGCGTTCGGCGTGACGGCGCATGCGCTCCATGAGATCGGGCCCTAGCAGTCCCTCGGGGTCGCCGGGCCAATTGTCCACCTCGGTGGTCGTGGTCAATTGTCCGCCCATTTGGATACCGGTGACGAGGACCGGGTTCAGATTGGCGCGCGCCGCATATATGGCGGCGCTGTATCCAGCCGGACCGGATCCCAAGATCAACAACCGGCAATGTTTTTGTTCGGTCATGTGCTCCTCGGTTGGGTTATCGCAACAACAAAATACCAAGTATGACGATAAGTTTTTGGGGCGTAAACCCCGGCTCTTGATTAAATGACGCCGATTTTGAACAATACCCCGGTCATTTATTTATTTGATTTGGTGAGAATTTTGTCGCAGTTTTACAAAAAGCTCACGATCGGTCAGGATCTGGGCTCGGTACTGGTCAGAGGGCTGCGCGAAGCAGCCTTTTTGATTTACCTGGCTATTTCGTTGTTTTTCCTGATCTCCCTGATGACTTTCGACTCGAGTGATCCGGGCTGGTCGCATACCGGCACGGGCCATCCCATCGCCAACGGCGGTGGCGCGGTCGGGGCCTGGCTCGCGGATTTCTCCCTTTCCCTGTTCGGAATACCGGCTTTCCTGTTTCCTTTTTTGCTGTCCGGTTACGGCTACGCTATCTACAAAGGCCCCGCCTCGAAAGAACCCTCCGGCGCCGCGAACTACCTGTTTCGCTGGTTCGGTTTCGGGACCGCGATGGCGGCAGGCTCCGCTTTGGCCGATATTCACGTACTGCGTCTGCCGTTTCCTCTTCCCGTGACCAGCGGCGGCATCCTGGGCCAGGAAGCGGCCGGACTATTGACCGGCGCGTTCGGCACGACCGGCGCCACCATATTGCTCATCTCGTTTTTTCTGGCGGGCGTCTCGCTTTATACCAGCCTTTCCTGGCTGGGCTTGCTGGACGCGGTGGGGAAAGGCGGCTTGATGGTCGCCAACGGCTTTTTCGCCGCGTTCCGAGCGCTTGCCGGAACATCCCGGCCGGAACGGCAGCGCGAAGAAAGCGAGCCAAGGATCGACGCACCGAGAGATAAGGTCAAGCCGAAGCGAATCGAGCCCACGGTCAAACGCAAACCTCAGCCCCCGGAAGTCAAAGACACCAAAGAGCCCAAGGAACCCAGAGAACCGTTCCGGTTCCGAAAAACTGCGAAGCCGGTTAGCACGCCTTTGCCGAACGAGGGCGAACTGCCTCCGCTCGATTTGCTCAACAATGTCGCTCCGAAGGTCAGGGGCTACTCCGACACAGCGCTGGAGGAAATGTCCCAACTGGTGGAGACGATCCTCGCGGATTTCGGCGTGGAGGTCCAGGTCACCGAGGTCCATCCCGGCCCCGTCATCACGCGATTCGAAATCCAGCCGGCGGCCGGCGTCAAGGTGAGCCGGATCAGCGGACTGGCGAAAGACCTGGCGCGGGCCTTGTCTGTCACCAGCGTCCGGGTGGTGGAAATCATTCCCGGCAAATCCGTGATCGGCCTTGAAATCCCCAACGAGGAGCGCGAAACCGTACTGCTCCATTCGGTGCTTTCGTCCGAACCTTACCAGCACTCCGGCTCGCCCCTGACCCTGGTTCTCGGAAAGGACATCAGCGGCCAGCCGGTGGTGGCGAATCTGGCCCGCATGCCTCACCTTCTGGTGGCCGGCACCACCGGCTCCGGCAAATCGGTCGCCGTCAACGTCATGATCCTCAGCATGCTGTTCAAGGCACGGCCGGACGAGATCCGCCTGATCATGATCGATCCCAAGATGCTGGAACTCTCGGTGTACGAGGGCATTCCCCATCTATTGACGCCGGTGGTGACCGACATGAAGGAAGCCGCCAACGCCCTGCGCTGGTGCGTGGCGGAAATGGAGCGGCGATACAAGCTGATGTCCATGCTCGGCGTCCGCAATCTCGCGGGGTTCAATCAAAAGGTCACCGAGGCCATCGAATCCGGTCAACCGATTCGCGATCCCATGTGGTCCGCCGATCAAGCCTTGGAGGGCGAAGAGCCCCCTACCCTAACGCCCCTGCCCTATGTCGTCATCGTCATCGACGAACTGGCGGACATGATGATGATCGTGGGCAAGAAGGTCGAGGAACTGATCGCCCGCCTGGCGCAGAAGGCGCGCGCCGCCGGACTGCATCTGATTCTGGCCACCCAGCGGCCTTCCGTGGACGTCCTCACCGGCCTGATCAAGGCCAACATCCCGACCCGTATCGCCTTCCAGGTGTCGTCGCGCATCGATTCGCGCACCATCATCGACCAGGGCGGCGCCGAGGCCTTGCTCGGCAACGGCGACATGCTCTACCTGCCTCCCGGCACCGGACTGCCGATGCGGGCGCACGGCGCCTTCGTGTCCGACCAGGAAGTGCATAATGTCGTCGAGTTCCTGAAACGGACCGGGCGCGCCAATTACATCGACGAGATTACCCGCTTCTCCGAGGATGGCGGCGATTTTTCCGGTGCAAAGTCCCCCGGCGGCGGAGACGGAGAAGAGCTGGATGCGCTGTACGACGAAGCCGTGCGCTTCGTCACCGAATCGCGCAAGGCGTCCATCTCCAGCGTCCAGCGCCGGTTCAAGGTGGGCTACAACCGCGCGGCCCGGATGATCGAGGACATGGAGAAGGCCGGCGTCGTAGGTCCCGCCGAAACCAACGGAAGTCGCGAGGTCCTGGCTCCGCCGCCGCCGGACGTCTGACAAATTTGGCCGAAAACAGCGTTCCGATGCATGTTTCCAATGTGGGTTAGGCGCGCACTGCTACGAACCGTGCCGTCGCAGCTGGGCTTTCCGCGCGCCGTAACCCACCGGTTCCGCGGCTTTGCCTCATGGGTTCCGTTGCGGTGGGTTACGGCGCGCGGAAACGCCAAAGGAACTTTCCAGAGTCGGTGCGATGCGCGCCTAACCCACCATCGATGGGTTTCGCTTCGCTCTACCCATCCTACGATACTTACGTTTTGTTATTGAACTATCTCTGGGTCGGCTTTTTCCTGGCGGCCTTCGTTTCCGGACTGGCCCGGTGGCTGTGGCTGGACGATGCCGAGATTTTCGCCCGGCTGATGCAGGCGGTGTTCGACAGCGCCAAGGCGGCTTTCGAAATTTCCTTGGCATTGACCGGCGCCTTGGCGTTTTGGCTGGGAATTCTCCGGGTCGGCGAGCGCGGCGGCTTTCTCAGGCTGCTTACCAGTGGGCTTACGCCTTTGCTCCGCCGCCTGATGCCGCAGGTTCCGCCGGATCATCCGGCCATGGGGGCGGTAGTGATGAATCTCTCGGCGAACGTGCTGGGCCTCGACAACGCCGCCACGCCGCTGGGCATCAAGGCCATGCAGGAGCTGCAAAGCCTGAACCCAAAGCCGGACACCGCCAGCGACGCCCAAATCCTGTTCTTCGTGATCAATGCGTCGTCCATTACCTTGTTTCCGGTGTCGATTCTGGTGTTCAGGGCGCAGATGGGCGCGGCTCATCCGGCGGATGTCGTGGTTCCCATCCTGATGGCGACCTTCTGCTCCACGTTCGTGGGCTTCGCGAGCGTCGCCCTGCGGCAGCGCATCGGTCTTCGCGATCCGGTCATCATGGCTTATTTCAGCGGATTCGTTCTGGCGGTAGCCGGCCTGGCGCTCTATTTCGGCGGACTGGCTCAGGACGAGATGCAGCGGAACTCGGCGGCTTTCAGCAATTTGCTGCTGTTCTCGCTGATAGCCATGTTCCTGGCCGGCGCGGTTCGCCAGCGGATCAACGCTTACGAAGCCTTCGTCGAAGGCGCCAAGGAAGGGTTTCACACGGCGATCGCCATCCTGCCCTATCTGGTGGCGATGCTGGTAGCCATCGGCGTATTGCGGGCGAGCGGGCTCCTGGAAGCGATCATGTCCGGAATACGTTTTCTTTGCGATGCCGTCCAGATCGACGCGCGCTTCGTCGACGCCCTGCCGACCGCGCTGATCAAGCCGTTCAGCGGCAGCGGGGCGCGCGCGATGATGCTGGACAGCATGCGCGCCTACGGCGTCGATTCCTTTTCGGCACGACTCGCCACCATCATTCAGGGCAGCACCGAGACGACTTTTTACGTGCTGGCGGTGTATTTCGGAGCGGTCGGTGTCAAAAACGTGAGATATGCAATAGGCTGCGGGCTTCTGGCGGATATGGCCGGGGTGCTTGCGGCCATTGCGGTTACCTATCGATTTTTTGGTTAAGAACAATGCGCGTTAATTTGAAAGCCTTGGGCTGCCGCCTCAACGAGGCGGAACTCGAAACCTGGGCGCGGCAGCTCCAGCGTGAGGGGCATCGCATCGTCGACGACTCCGAGGAAGCCGATCTCGTTGTGCTCAATTCCTGTGCGGTCACCCAGGAGGCCGTGCGCAAATCCCGGCATCTGATACGCCGCGCGGCGCGCGAAAACCCAAAAGCGAAGCTGGTCCTCAGCGGGTGCTACGCCACCCTGAACCGGGAGGAAGCGGAAGGCCTGGGCGTCGATCTGGTGGTCGCCAACGAGAACAAGGCAAAGCTGATCGATATCGCCAAGGACGAACTCGATCTGCCGGTCATGCCGGCGTTTTCGACCGATCCCGGCGAATCGGCCTTATTCCGGCTCGGCCGGCAACGCGCTTTTGTCAAGGTTCAGGACGGCTGCCGTTACCGCTGCACGTTCTGCATCGTCACCGTCGCGCGCGGCGAGGAGCGGAGCCGGAGCATAGACGAAATCGTCGCCGAGATCGACGACCTGCACGCCCAAGGCGTCCAGGAGGCGGTGCTCACCGGCGTTCATCTAGGAGGATACGGCAGCGACCTCGGCTACGGGCTCGATCGGCTAATTCGCGCCGTACTCGAACGCACCGACATCCCGCGCCTGCGCCTGGGCTCCCTGGAACCCTGGGATTTGCCGGATTCCTTCAGCGAACTTTTCGAGAATCCGAGATTCATGCCGCACCTGCATCTGCCGCTGCAAAGCGGGGCCGATTCGGTACTGAAACGCATGGCCCGTCGCTGCAAAACGGCCGATTTCGCCCGGCTGGTAGGCCGATTGCGGAAGGACGTTCCGGACATCAATATCACCACCGACGTGATCGTCGGGTTTCCCGGCGAAACCGAAGCGGAATGGCAAGAGAGCCTCGCGTTTATCGAGTCGATCGAGTTCGGCCACATCCATATCTTCGCCTACTCGCCCCGCTCCGGCACCAAGGCCGCCGAAATGCCGGGCCATGTCCCGGCCGAGCTCAAGAAGGCCCGAAGCCGCGCGCTGCACGAGCTTTCGGAAAGACTGAAGCGGGCAAACTTCGAGCGATTCCTGGGGCGCGAATTTCCGGTTCTCTGGGAAACCGAGAAAGCGGCGTCGGACGATGTCCCCGAGGTTTTCGGTTATACGCCGAATTATCTGCGCGTGGCGGCCCGAGCCGAAGCAAAACAATCCTTGGCGAACCGCATCACCAACGCTCGACTGAGGGCTGTCGCCGATTCGGGCGATTATCTCTTGGCCGAACCGGCATCCGGCCGATCCCCGATCTGTCCTTCCAAGAAATAAAGCGTGGCGCCGATCACCGCTGCCGGCGGGATCAGCACGTTCAGCAAAGGGATGGTTAGCCCCAGCGTGACCAGGCCGCCGAAGCTGAACACACCGAACGGCAGTTTCTTCGCGATGCGGCGCTGCTCGTCGAACCTGTAGCCATGGACCTCGAGCGGATAGGCCATGTATTCGAGCGCCAGGAACCAGGCGCTGAACGCCAGCCAAAGGAACGGCGCGATGAGGTTGAGGCCCGGAATCAGAAAAAGGACGAGCAACGGAACGGCGCGGGTCAGAAAATATAGCAACCGCTTCGCCTCCGACAACGAATCACTCACCAGCGCTTTACCCAAGGAGGCTTCCGACACCAGCGCCGGCTGCCCTTTCAGCAAGACGACCGTCTTTTCCGCCAAACGTCCGTAGAACGGCGCCCCGATCAGATTGGCCAGCATCGTGAACGTGAAATACACGATGAGCAGAAAACTCAGTCCGAACAGAGGCCACAGCAGCCAGCGCAGAAAATCCAGCCAGGCCGGCACCAGCCAGTCTATGAAAGCCGAAAAATAATAAACCCCGCCGACCAGGGCGATTCCGTAGAGCACCAGGTTGATCAGCAGCGGAATTCCTACCAGGTGGCGCAGACCGGGCGTCGAGAGCAAGCGTAATCCGCGCAGGAGACAGGCGGCGGAAAGATGCAGGTTATTGAGTTTCTCGGTGTTTACTGGGTAATTCATGAATGGGTTAAATCCGGATTAGGAACAGCTCATTTCTGACTGTCGATTTCAGGGAGTTCTCCACAGGCTCGACCGCGTAGTCTTGTTTTCCGCTTTGATACGAGACTTTTTCCGAGGAGACGAGTCCATGCCATTATCCTACGGCTCTGAAGGCCGCTTGGCCATAAGGCACGCGACTGACGATTCAAGACGAACTTACCGCTGGCGCCCAAGCTCCAAGCTTGGGAGCAATTCCCGAGAAGCTGTAGTTTCTCGCAATGGGTTCCCAAACCGGAGTTCGGGAACCAGTCCGCCACCGTTCTGTCTCCTGGTCGAGATTTCGCGTTCACGAGGACGGCAGTAAAGGTCAAACCTGAGCGAATTATTGCGATTTACGGTCCGGTCACGTGGCAAAGTTGTCGTCACCAACAGCGCGACTGAGGGAGTGACATCGATGACCAAACGAATTATCCACGACGTAGCGATCGAATGCATACAGGGGAACATCGCCGATCAGCCCGACATGGAGGCTATCGTCAACGCGGCCAATGCCGCGCTGCGCACGGGTGGGGGCGTAGCCGGCGCGATCCACCGGGCCGCAGGGCCCGGACTCGAAGAGGAATGCCGGCAGTTCGCCCCGATTCGTCCCGGTCAGGCGGTCATCACCGGCGCTCATAACCTGCCCAACCGTTACGTGATCCATTGCCTTGGGCCGGTCTACGGGGTTGACGAACCCGCCGGCGAACTGCTCGCCGCCTGCTACGGCAACGCGCTTCACCTGGCCGAGCAGAACAACATCCGGTCCGTCGCCTTCCCGGCGCTCTCAACCGGCGCGTTCGGCTATCCGATGGAAGCGGCGGCACATATTGCCTTTAGGACTATTTTCGACGAAGCAACGAAGCTCTCGTCGGTCGAACACATACGCTTCGTCCTGTTCCACGCGAAAGACCTGCAGTTGCACGCCAGAATCCTCGAGACCGTTTCGGAACACGAGTCCAAAACGTGATCTCAAGTCGACACCTTTTATGGGTGATTTAGCGTCGAGATGAAAGGTGAACGAGAATGACGAATATCGACAGCCTATTTGCACCCGGCGACGCCTTGATCGTGGTCGATGTGCAGAACGATTTTTGTGCGGGCGGGGCGTTGCCTGTCGAAAACGGCGATGCGGTGGTGCCTGTACTCAACCGTTGGATTGAGGCCGCCACTAAAGCAAACGTTCCGGTCTACGCCTCGCGTGACTGGCACCCCGTGGGGCATGTCAGCTTCCAAGAAAGCGGCGGCCCGTGGCCGCCTCACTGCCTTCAGGACAGCGCGGGCGCCCTCTTTCACCCCGACCTGAAGCTTCCCGATTCGGCCATCATCGTGACCAAGGGCGTGCGCTTCGACCAGGATCAAAATTCCGCCTTCGACCAGACCGGACTTGCCCGACATTTGCGCAAAGCAGGCATCAGGCGCCTCTGGATAGGCGGTCTCGCGGAGGATGTCTGCGTGCTGGCCACGGTGCTGGACGCACGCACGGAAGGCTTCGAGGTCATGGTGATCCGGGATGCCACCCGTCCGGTCACGCCTCAAGGCGGAGAGAAAGCCCGACGGGAAATGCAGGATGCGGGCGCCGGCGTTGCCTCCTGACTCGCGGTTGCAGCACAGGACTGCCCGCTTCGCGACTACTGTGAAGTTATATTGCTCCACAGAAACAATTCATTTCGTGGACAAGCCTGACACAACCCACTAAATTGTCAACCAAACGTAAACAAAAGCGAAGCGACAATTGATCTGTCCGATGCCTTACCACACCTCTCCGACTCCGCCATAGCGTCGCCTGCCCTGTCCTACTCGGCAGGACATCCGCCCTTCCTACCCAGCTTTTTCGAATTTGCCGTCAGATGCCCTGAATGACGGACGCCGGCTATTTTGCTGTCGAGAACCACGCTTGGGCGGAACCTGATCAAGTCTGTCTCGGTTTATTAACCAGGCTTATAAATTAGGCCGGGTTAATCCGGGGCAGGGTTTCCTTAGCGCGGCGACAAGCTGCGTAAGCTCGGCCTAAGCGTGTTACCGGCCTGGGCGGCGGCCCGAAATACCGGGAGGGTATTTACGGGCCTGATTGATAAAGAAAGCCCGGACGCAAGAAGCAGCCAGGCGTCGGATATCGGACGAACTGCACCGTTGGCGGGACGATCAACGGAAAGATCTTCAATTTCGCCGTTGCCGTTAGTCGGCATTCTTCAGATCGTTGAGTTCGTCGCGATAACTATCCTCGTTGTTTTTATTTGATTGGAGCGTCAAATGCTAATGTCCGTTCGACAAGACTGGTTTTCCAATATTCGCAGCGATCTGCTATCGGGTACCGTGGTGGCGTTGGCGCTGATTCCAGAAGCGATCGCGTTCTCGATCATCGCGGGGGTCGACCCCAAGGTCGGCCTGTACGCGTCGTTTTGCATCGCCGTCGTTACCGCCTTCGCGGGCGGCCGTCCAGGCATGATCTCCGCAGCCACCGGCGCCATGGCGCTGCTCATGATTACGCTGGTCAAAGAGCATGGGCTGGAATACCTCTTCGCCGCCACTATTCTGACCGGCATTCTGCAAATCATTGCCGGTTATCTCAGACTGGGCGACCTCATGCGGTTCGTGTCGCGGTCGGTGGTGACGGGGTTCGTCAACGCCTTGGCCATTCTCATCTTCATGGCGCAACTACCCGAACTCACCGGCGTGAGCTGGCATGTCTATGCGATGACCGCCGGCGGTTTGGCCATCATTTATCTGTTTCCGTCCCTGACTAGAGCCGTTCCGTCGCCGCTCGTTTGCATCGTGGTTCTGACCGCAATCGCCATAGGGTTTGACCTGGATATCCGTACCGTGGGCGACATGGGGCAACTGCCCGACAGTCTGCCGGTGTTCCTGTGGCCCGATCTGCCGCTGAATGTCGAAACCCTTGGAATCGTTTTCCCCTATGCCATCACCATGGCCATCGTCGGGCTATTGGAGTCGATGATGACGGCCACCATCGTCGACGATCTCACCGATTCGCCCAGCGACAAGAATCGGGAGTGCAAGGGCCAGGGCATCGCCAATATCGCGGCGGGCCTGTTCGGCGGCATGGCGGGCTGCGCGATGATCGGCCAGTCTGTGATCAATGTGAAGTCCGGCGGGCGGACGCGACTATCTACCCTGACGGCAGGCGTTTTCCTGTTGATCATGGTCGTATTCTTAGGGCCCTGGGTATCGCGCATCCCGATGGCGGCGCTCGTTGCCGTGATGATCATGGTTTCCATCGGAACCTTCAGTTGGGACTCCATTCGCAATCTGAGCAAATACCCCTTGAGCACCAATATCGTCATGATCACGACCGTCGCGGTGGTGGTCGCGACCCATAATCTCGCTCTCGGCGTTTTCGTCGGCGTATTGCTGGCCTCATTGTTTTTTGCGAACAAGGTCGGTCAGTTTCTCGAAGTCCGTTCGAAGTCCAGCGATGACGGTTCGATACGGACTTATCTCGTGGTCGGCCAAGTGTTTTTCACCTCCGCCGGCAAGTTCACCGCAGCCTTCGATTTCAAGGAGGATATTGATAAAGTCGTGATCGATTTGACTCGCGCCCACTTCTGGGACGTCACGTCGGTGAGCGCGCTGGATAAAGTCGTCATCAAGTTCCGGCGCGAGGGCATCGAGGTCGAGATCGTCGGTTTGAACGAAGCCAGCGCGACCATCGTGGATCGGTTCGCGGTGCACGATAAACCGGAAGCCGTAGAAAAATTGATGGCCCACTGACAGAAGGTTTTAGTATGACTAAGGTAATGGCATGTATCGATGGGTCCAGGGCGGCTACGGCGGTCTGCGACTATGCGGCCTGGGCCAGTCGGCGGCTTCGGGCTCGGCTGACTTTCATTCATGTGCTGGACAAGTCGCAGTACCCGGTGGACGGCAATCTGAGCGGCAATATCGGGTTGGGCAGCCGCGAATCCTTATTGGAAGAACTGACGGCTCTGGATGAAAAACGCGGGAAACTCGCACGCGAACAGGGCCGGTTGATGCTGGCGGCGGCAAAAGAGCGTGCGGTGGCCGACGGCATCGAGTCGCCATCCTGCGTTCAACGCCACGGCAGCCTGGTGGATACGCTTCTGGAACTCGAGGAGGATATACGCTTATTGGTGATGGGCAAGCAGGGCGAAAGCACCAACGGCGCCAATCGTCATATCGGTAGCCATCTGGAAACGGTGATCAGAACAATGCACAGACCCATTCTGGTAACGCCCCATCAATTCCGGGAGCCCGAACGGGTCATGTTCGCTTTCGACGGCAGCGCGACCACGCGCAAAGGCATAGAGATGGTTGCCAACAGCCCGCTATTCAGAGGGCTTTCCTGTCACATTCTGATGGCCGGCAAAGACGGTGCCGGTCTGCGTGAGCACCTCGACTGGGCCAGAGCCACATTGGCGCGGGCCGGCTTGGACGTGACGGCTGAAATCCGCGAGGGCGACGCCATCAGCGTTTCCGAGCGGTACCGGCAAGAGCACGGTATCGACCTGTTGATCATGGGCGCCTACGGCCACTCCAGGATACGCGAGTTCCTGGTGGGCAGTACGACGACGAGCATGCTCACCAATGCCTCGCTTCCCGTGCTGGTGCTGCGATAACGAAAAATCGAAAAGGTAAGCGATGGAACCGGCAGGAAGAAAAATAAGGCTATTTTTTCTTAGTTTTTTTCTCGTTCGCAAACTCCTGTTTGGGAACCCGCACGAAGAAGCTTCCGCTTCTCGGGCGACCCGGGGCAGACCTTTCCGGCCTGCCTGCTTGCCCTGCCGGTTCGTGATCGATGGGTTTTGCTATCACTCTACCCATCCTACGGCGCTACGTCAGAGCTCTTGAACAACGACGGGTTCATGCCGTACCGGCTGAGCAAGCGGTAGAACTCGGTCCGGTTGCGCTTGGCCAGCTTGGCGGCTTGAGTTACGTTGCCGTTGGTCATCTGCAACAGCCGGATCAGATAGTTTCGCTCGAACTGTTCCCTGGCTTCCTGCAGGGACAGGAACGACGCCGGTTCGTCCCGCAACGCCCGTTGCACCAGCGTCACCGGGATGAGTGGCGTCGAGGACAGCGCGACGCACTGCTCCACGACGTTACGGAGTTGCCGCACGTTTCCGGGCCATTCGAAATTCACGAAACATTCCATGGCCTCCGGCGAAAATCCCTTGACCCGATTGCCGTAGGTTTCCGCGAGATCCCTCAGGAAATGCATCGCCAACAAAGGAATATCCTCGGGCCGCTTGGATAGGGGCGGAAGCATCAAGGTGACGACATTGAGCCGGTAATAAAGGTCTTCGCGGAAGTTCCCTTCCGCCATGGCCTTATCCAAATCCGCGTGAGTTGCGGAAATGATGCGCACGTCGACCGGCTCGTCATCGGTGGCGCCCACCGGGCGCACCTTCATCTCCTGGAGCGCGCGCAACAGCTTGGCCTGAAAAGACTTGGGCATGTCGCCGATTTCGTCCAGAAACAGAGTGCCGCCGTCCGCGGCACGGAAGAGCCCTTTGTGATCGCGGGTGGCGCCTGTGAACGCGCCCCTGCGATGTCCGAAAAGTTCGGATTCGAAGAGATTTTCCGGAATCGCGCTGCAATTGACCGCCACGAACGGCCCGTCCGCCCGCGTACTGGCCTCGTGAATCGCGCGCGCGAGCAACTCCTTGCCAGTGCCGCTCTCGCCGCCGATAAATATGCTCGCCTTGCTCTGTGCGACGCGATTGGCCTGGCTCAGCAACTCCTCCATGAGAGGGCTCTGTGTGACGATGTGTTGTCTCCAAGCGTCCTGATCCACCGTGACGCCGCTGGTCAGTCCGATCCGCATGGCCTGGTTGACCAGCTTGACCAGTTCGTTCTTGTCCACAGGTTTGGACACGAAGCCGAACACGCCCCGCTTGGTCGCGCTGACGGCATCGCTGATCGTGCCGTGGGCCGTCATGATGATGAAGGGCAGCGTCGGATATTGCTCATGGAGAAAGTCGAACAACGCCAGGCCGTCCATGCCCTCCATACGCAGATCCGTCACGACGACATGGGGGCGAAACACGGAGACCCTCGAAATGGCCGCCGGTCCGCTGTTCACGGTTTCCAGTTCAAATCCCGCTGAGGTGAGACGCAGGGCCACCAGGCGCAACAGATCCGGATCATCGTCCACCAATAGGACACGTTTACGTGCAGTGTTCATAGGATTATTGTCCGCTGTCTGGCTCGTCTAAACGCTGCTCGATAGCTTTGAGCGCATCCAGCTTCTCTTGAAGCTCTTTCAGCTCGCTCTCTTGCGTTTTCAGCCGCCGGTGCACTTTCTTTTCTTTCGATACGGTGTGAGAGACCTGACGCTCCGAGTGTTTTCGCCGCTCGATTTCGTTGTCGAGACGGCTCAAAATTTCTTTCTGATAAATCAACAAGGCTTTAAGCCGTTCGTCCTGAAGTTCGGCCAAAGAGGCGTCCACGATCACGGAGGCATTCCTGATGTCGCCACAGGCCTCGGTCGCCGCCTGGGCAAAGAAAAAATGCAGACGTACGCCTAAGCTGCGATCGGCCTGGTAACGCTGCAACAGTTGCTGACATTCGGATAGCCGCTCGGCCGGAGGCAGGCGGGCAATCTCGGCGGCAAAACTGAGGAGATCCTCGAACGCATAGCTGGCGTATTTCTGCTCGGACGCTTTGGGTGCAGTATCAGCACTCTCCTTGCTTCTGAATCCTGCGCAACCCGTGATAGCAAACAGCACGATCAGAGCTGTAGCGCGGGAGGGGAATTTCATGTATCGCTTAATCTAGCCGTAAAGGTATTTGCACCCGAATACGGGCGCCTTTTTTGTTCGGGCGGGGCTCCAAGGCTTCGACCTTGCCATGATGACCGGAAACGCATTCGCTGACAATAGCCAATCCCATGCCTGTCCCCGCGATGCCGTCCTCTCGGGCAGCTTTTCCCTGAAAGAACGGCTCGAAAACGTGTTTACGCTCGTCGGGCTCTATGCCCGGGCCGTCATCTTCTACTTCCAACTCCATATGGCCGCCGTTTTGGCGGAGCGTCACGCAGATCTCGCCGCCGACGGGCGAGTATTTAACTGCATTTGACAGCAGGTTATCAACAACGGTACGCAATTGATCCGGGTTGCCGTCGAGTTCGACCGGCCGCAACTGCTCGGTCAGCTCGATGGATTTGGTGCGCAAGCGAATCTGGTAATCGTCGATCAATTCTGAGACGAGCCTCGCCATATTGACCGTTTCCCGAAGCATGGCTCCCGGACGAGCGTTGACTTGGCTGTAATTGATCAACTCGGCGATCAAGGTATCCAGCTTTTGCGTATTGCTGACCACGATCTGCGCGATCTCTCTTTGCTCGGTATTGAGTTCCCCGACCACTTCGTCCGCCAACAGTTCGGTGCCTTCGTGGATGGTCGCCAACGGAGTCTTGATCTCGTGGGACACATGGCGGATGAATTGCTGTTTCGCCTCCTCGAGACCTCGCAGCCGGCTGCGCAGCCAATCCAGCCGTTCGCCCAGGTATTCCAAATCCTTGGGTCCGGTCACCTGGATCGGCCGAATGAAATCGCCGGCCCCGAGCTTGCGTATCGCATGGTCCATCTGGCGCACCGAGCGGATGATGAAAAACGTAACAAACGAAATTAAGACCACCGAAATAGGCAGCAAAACCGACGACTCCTGCAACATCCGGCGCTGAACCGCGGAGGACCTGCTCTCCAGATTGTCGACCTCGGAATCCACGATCCCCGAGAAACCGCGAGCGAGTTCCTTGGCCTTCAGATTGAGCGTCGAAAACATTTCATCTGTCTTTTCCATGCGCGCCTTTCTCGGCCGGTCACGCTGCTCGCGCGTCGCGCCGGAACGGCGGGTGTCGACTTTTTCGGGCTTTGCCGTCGGCTCGATCGCCATGTTCGAAACATGCTGAAAGATGCCTCCCTCTTCTACCGAAAACCGCTGGAGCTGGGCGACCAACGCCGGCTCTTCGGTCAAGCTCAACAAATTGCTGATTACCTCGCCGAGGTCACGGTGAACCGTTTCGAGAGCGACGCGGCTCTCCGCGTCTTCTAAAATCAAGTACCGCTTGGCCTTGCGCTCGAAATCGGTGAGCCTCTCGCGCAACAACTCCTTTTTTTGGCTGATTTGAGCCACCCGATAAGCCGTTTTTTGAGAGGAAACCGCCAATTCCTTGACCGCCGTGACAGCGAACACCAAGGCGAGCACCAAGGGCAGTATCGCCATCGTAAAACCGACAAGAATCAGCTTCCTGAGCGATATCCTTCGCAGAATATTAAAGAAGATCAGCATGGAGTCTTAGCTGGAATTCCGATTGTAGTCGAGTGCGTTTCTTAAGGTTTCCGCCAGGATCGGGGCCAAAAACACGACATTCGTGGAGTGAAGAATACTGTCGCTGCTGCCGATCTCGGAAACACCGCTACGTCGCAGCTTATCGACGGCATTCTCGACGAATAACGGGTGCGTCACCAGCACATCGACGTTCTCGGCCCCCAGTGCGCGCAGCTTGGCAACGGCTTCGGTCAAGGTCGTGCCGGTGCTGGCCACGTCGTCAACCAGGACTACGCTTCGCCCCCTCACCTGAAAATCAGTCGTCTCGACCGACACTGCCCTGTCACCGAAACGTTGCTTGAAAGCGACGACAAAGGGAAGCCCGCAGCCTTTCGCGATGGCGCTTACCCATTGTTCCGATTCGGCATCCGGCCCCACCAGCAACGGCTTGTCTGACCGGTTCGCGAGATAACGCGCGAACAGCGGAGCCGCCGGTACGACAATCGGATTTCTCGCCGGAACCGCCTCTTCGAGCCGGCTGATACGGTGCAAATGAGGATCGACGGTCACGACATCATCAAACAAGCCGGCAAGAAACTCCCCGATTATTTTTTGACTGACGATCTCACCCGGTTGAAAGGCACAATCCTGCCGCATATAACATAAATAGGGCGCTATCAAAGACAGTCTTTTGACGCCTTGGTTCCGCAGAGCGCGAGCGACCAGGAGCAGCTCGACCAATTTGTCGTTGGGATCCTGGAGACTGCGAAATACGACGACATGCTCGTCCTTTATCTCCGGCAAGGTCACCTTGCTTTCCCCGTCCGGAAAACGGTGGATGCCGACCTCGCCGTATCGGGCATCCAGAGCCTCCACCACTGCCATGGTCTGAACGCGAGAATCGGAGAATCCTAAAATCATGGTCAAAATTCCACGTAACCTTTAGGTATTTTATCGAACTCGCCCAACTCGTACCCCGTACGCTGACGGACGAAATCGCAAGCGAAATCGTAATTCGACGGAAACTCTGCATGAATCCGGTACAGCGCTTCGCCTTTTTCCACCTTGTCTCCCAGCTTCTTCAGCACGTCGACGCCAGCCCCTTTCGACATCGGCGCTCCGGCCAGTCGCGCGATACGAGCGAGAAAAAAGTTGTCGATATGAGTCACCGACCCCGCGCGTTCGGCGCAGACTTCATACGTTAGCTTGCCCAGCTCGAATTTTTGTTCTTGCACACCTTGTGCCACAACAATACGGTTCATCTTTTCCAAGGCTCGCCCCGACTCCAAAATTTCCCGAGCGATGGCATATCCCTGACCGCCGCGCACATCCGGGTCGAATTCGATAATACGCCCGGCCAATCGCAGGGACTTTTCCCGCAAATCGGTCGGAGCACGCGGGTCGTTCTCCAGCACCTGCATCACGTCGCGCACCTCCAGAACCGGCCCGATACCGTGGCCGACCGGTTGCCGGCCGTCGGTGATCATGACCTCCAAATAAAGTCCCAAGCGGTCGCCGACGTACTCGAAAAGTTTTCGCAATTGCATCGCATCGCGCATGTGCCGAACTTTGGCTGTCGGCCCGACCGGGATATCCAACAAGAGATGCGTCGCGCCGGCCGCGAGCTTCTTGGACAAAATCGAAGCCACCATCTGGCCTTGCGAATCGATGCCCAGCGGGCGCTCAACCGAAATCAGCATGTCGTCCACAGGCGCCAGGCGCGTCGTTCCACCCCAGACCAGGCAGCCTCGCTCGATTCGAACCAACTTGTCCAAGGTCTCCGGCAAGAGATCGACTCGCGCCAAGACCTCCATGGTATCCGCCGTACCGGCCGGCGACGTGATGGCACGGCTCGAGGTTTTCGGAATCAAGGTGCCGTGCGCCGCCACTATGGGCACGACCAGCATGGATGTCCGGTTGCCGGGAATGCCGCCGATGCAATGCTTATCGGCCACCAAAGGCTCGTTCCAGTCGATCCGGCTTCCGGTCGACAGCATGGCCTTGGTCAAAAGAAGCACTTCATCCCGATCCAGTCCGTTTTGTCCGGTCGCCACCAGAAAGGCCGCCATTTCCATTTTCGAATAACGGCGATTCGCGATGTCGCGGGTGATGGAAATGTAATCGTCGTAACTCAGCCGCTCTCCGCCGATCTTGCGCCGAACCGCATCCATGGATGCGGGCGGTTCCGCCTGCGCGACCCGAACGTCGTGCCCCTCCTCCGCGCACAGTTGACTGAAGGCTTGCTCGGAAAGGCCCAGTTCGTCGGGATTGACGATCTGGTCGTCGTCCACCACATTCAGTACGGCTTCGATTCGCTCGTTGTTGCAATAGACCACGATCTTGGCGAGCGCCTGGAAGCCTTCCGCACGGTAAACCGAACACTCCCGGTGGAGATAGGCGACATTTTCCCGATAGGTATCGATGGCGATGCGGCGCAGCTTGAGCCGATAGCTGATGTGATCGTTGCGGAGATCGGATACTTCGGAATCGGATGTTGTTTCGGTCATGGTTCCGCAATCGTTTTCGAAAAAACTCTAATTTTCCTCCAAGAAGGCGGATTGTTTACCACTGACACCGCCGAACCCTTAAAATAACACGTCAGTTGTAATCAGTCGTTTCTCACGTCCATTTGCCGCTATTTCCGACATGCGCGCCGCTTTTTTCTACCCGATAACCTCGATCGCGGCGCTGGTCGCCTTTTGGCAAGCCGCGGCAATCGCCTTTGGAACGCCGCTGTTGCCGTCTCCCTTGGAGGTATCCGAAGTGCTTCTGTCCGAAGTCCGCTCCGGAGCGCTGCCCTACCATCTCGGCGTGACGCTGGCGCGGCTGGCCGTCAGTTTCGTCTTGGCCATGAGTATGGGGACTGCCTTGGGTATCCTGCTGGGCCGGCACGAAAAACTGGATCGTTTTTTCGACAGTTGGCTCGTGTTTTTTCTGAACATTCCGGCTCTGGTGATCATCATCCTGTGTTACGTCTGGTTCGGGCTGGTCGAGAGCGCCGCCATCGCCGCCGTGGTCATCAATAAGCTGCCCAATGTCGTCGTGACCGTGCGGGAAGGCGCACGGACGCTGGACCGAGATCTCCTGGAGATGGCCGAAGCGTATCGGTTCGGCCGGTACAAAACGCTGCGCCACATCGTCTGGCCGCAGTTGTACCCGTTCTTCATCGCCGCCTCGCGGACCGGGCTCGCGCTGATTTGGAAGATCATTCTGGTCGTGGAATTGCTCGGACGCAGCAACGGCATGGGTTTTCAACTGCACCTGTTCTTCCAGATGTTCAACGTCTCCGCCATCCTCGCCTACACCATCGCCTTCGTCGTCGTAATTCAACTGATCGAGATCGGCCTCCTCAAGCCTCTCGATCGCCATGCCCAACGGTGGCGCCGATGACCGCGGTTCAAATCGAGATAGTCAGAAAAACCTATCGGCCCAAAGGAGAAACGGGAGCACCCGCTATACTCCAGGATCTGTCCATCATACTCGGATCCGGCGAATTCGCCTGTCTCGTCGGCCCATCGGGCTGCGGCAAAACTACGCTACTAAATATAGCAGCCGGACTGGACCGGGATTATGAAGGCACGGTCCGAATCGGAACCGAAACCGGAAAACCGCACATCGGTTATGTCTTTCAAAATCCGCGCCTCATTCCGTGGCGGACGGTGCGGGAAAACATCGAGCTGGCCCTTCCCAAAGAGGCCGATCCCGCCTATATCGATCATCTTTTCGACGTAGTCGGACTCGCCAACGCGCAGGATGTATACCCGGAACGGCTCTCGCTGGGCATGAGCCGCCGTGTGGCCCTGGTGCGGGCCTTCGCCGTCAATCCGGATCTCTTGCTCATGGACGAACCGTTCGTATCGCTCGATCCGCCCACGGCCCGTCGTGTCCGCGAATTGGTCGTGGCACTTTGGCAAGAGCGTCCGCACACGGTCCTGTTCGTTACCCACGACTTGCGCGAAGCGATCGAACTGGCGGATCGGCTGATATTCCTGTCGTCGCGTCCGGCTTCGGTGATTGGCGACATCCCCGTTGACATCCCGCGCTGGGAACGAAACGAAACCGCGATCGAAACCTTTCGCCAGCGGCTTTACTTGGATTATCCGGTCATTCGGGAGCTGCTTTAACCGTTCTTGTAGATACTGCCCATGGCGGCGCACGTGCCACATTAGTGCATTTTCCGATGTGGTATAGCGCCTTAGGCTATTGTAGGTCGGGAATCCTTTCCCGACGTTAACGGGTCGGTAAACGGACTAGCTAATGGAAACCGTGCAGCACCGAAATAGCGACTTTTCGAGTAATAGACCAAGAGCTCAAACACTCGGATCAGGTAGAGACCGCCCCCTGGACCGTTTGTCGAAAATCTCCCATCATCTGCGGAAATCAACCGGCTGAAATACATTGGAATGCTGGACGCGTAGGGCGGCAAGCTCCCTGAATTCGGCGTCGCTCTATCCGAGCTTCCCGAAATAGGCTACACGTCATGGTCGGCGGGTCGGGGCTATTTGCGGCGACCGACCGTGGGCGAAGGAATCGATCGCCTGACAGACTCGTACAATGTAAATTTCACATCTAAACGATCGTCGTTCTGCCACGACCGTCATTACCCGGTGCGTTCCTGGCGGAGTAGGACATCGGCAGGGGGACAAAGCCATGAGAAAGCGTTTTTTTCTTCCCGATGCTGCGACGAAGCAGGAGTTCGGATGTCTTCTTTTCGCCTTTGCCCCGGTCGGGGTTTTGCTGACGGCTATCGTAGTATTCGAATTGGGCGGGTTCGGACTGTCGACGATCCCCGGCAAGTTGGCCCATCAGGTTTCAGCGTTCGACCGCAGCATCGTTATGGAATTGTCCGAGCTACGCGCGCGAACGGTGTGGCTGACGGCTGTAATTGTCTATTACGCCATTGCAGTAGCCGTGATGATCGTCAGCATTCATACGATTCGCCTCAACCTGAGTCGTCAATGCTTCAGGTATTTCGCTGCAATCATAGGTCTCCTCGGAATCCTGTCCGTCGCCTACTTCGTTTTCGGTGCTCTCCGCGAAAATGGTGTAACCGCGATTTTTCGACTGACCTACGGCGTACTTGAGGCGTCAGGCTATTTTTCACCCTTGCAGCTCGGAGTTATTCTCGGACTAGTAAGCGTGGTCAATCTGATCGCGACCGTGGTGCCTTTCGCGATCATTCTGGCCGGAAGCAGTTCCATGGCTCCGTTCGAGGAACTGCCTCCGGATGAAGTCCTGCATTTTATCGAAGCGCGTTTTAGCCACCTAAAAAACGCGGTCAATTTGGGTTCTGCGATGCTGTTGATCGGCGTCTTGCATATGCTCGCCTGGCTGCGGTGGCCGGTGGTCTTCTTGGGGCAGGGAAAACTGACCGAGGAATTCGTCAATTGGTCGCTGACTTTGAGCATGTACTGGGGTGCGGTTTTTTCCCTGATGGTCATCGCCTTGTATATCCCCTGCACTTTGGCCTTGTACGCGCGCGCCAAGCGCGAGTTCAATCGAAACTTTCCCACATCCGAACATCAGGAACTGTGGAGTTATCTCCAGACTTTCGGTATATCGCGGGAACCCATGCGTCAATTACCCCAGGTAATCGCTATGTTGGCACCGTTTATCGGCGGCTCCTTAGGTGCTTCATTGGCCAATTTGGGAGGAGTATCCGGGTGACGGAGCACGCAGAATCGACACCGCGCTTATGCTCGGGTTTTTCCGCCAGTCCGGCATGAAATTCGACCGAATAAGGCATCTCTGACGGCCTCGCATGACAAGCGATTTGGTTCAAGCGTTCCCTGCCGAACGTCTCCGGACAACAAAAAACCCGCCAAGCCTTGTGACTCGCGGGTTTTCCGGATTTCACCGAACGCCTTCGGTTTCTATGATTGGCGGAGAGAGAGGGATTCGAACCCTCGATACGGTTTTGCCGTATACACGATTTCCAGTCGTGCGCCTTCGACCACTCGGCCATCTCTCCGAAAACGCGGCATTTTAATTGAAAATCCGGCGGTTGTCAGCCTCCTCGATACTCAACCGACGTTATTCCCGGCCAAAAACATCCAGGTCTCGACCACGGTGTCCGGATTAAGGGACAGGCTCTCGATGCCTTCGTCCAGCAGCCAGCGAGCGAGGTCGGGATGATCGGACGGCCCCTGTCCGCAGATTCCGATGTACTTGCCATGCTTGCGGCAGGCCTGAATGGCCTGGCGGATGAGCGCCTTGACCGCCGGGTTACGCTCGTCGAAGCCCCCCGCGACCAACCCGGAGTCGCGGTCTATGCCCAGGGTGAGCTGGGTCAGATCGTTGGAACCGATGGAGAAGCCGTCGAAGATTTGCAGGAACTCGTCGGCCAGCAAGGGATTCGAGGGAATTTCGCACATCATGATCCATTTGAGCCCGTTCACCCCGCGCGGCAAGCCGAAGCGCTGGAGCAGCTCGGCGACTCCGCGCGCCTCGTCCAAAGTGCGCACGAAGGGAATCATGACCCAGACGTTCTCCAGCCCCATGTCCTCGCGCACCTTTTTCAAGGCGCGGCATTCCAGCTCGAAGCAGTCACGGAATGAGTCGTCCACATAACGCGAGGCGCCGCGAAAACCGATCATGGGATTTTCTTCGTTCGGCTCGTAGGCTTTACCGCCCAGGAGATTGGCGTACTCGTTGGTCTTGAAGTCCGAGGTCCTGACGATCACCGGCTTGGGCGCGAAAGCGGCGGCGATCATGGCGATGCCTTCCGCCAGCTTGTCGACATAAAAACTCACCGGATCGCGATAACCGGCGATGCGCTCGCGGATCGCCTGCTGCAGCTCGGCCGGCTGGCGCTCGTATTCGAGCAAGGCTTTCGGATGAACACCGATGGTCCGCGCGATGACGAATTCGAGCCGCGCCAGGCCGACGCCGTCGTTCGGCAGCGCGGAAAAGGCAAAAGCGCGCTCCGGGTTGGCCACGTTCATCATGAGCTTGACCGGCAGCTCGGGCATCTCGTCCAAGTTGACCTTGCTGACTTCGTAAGGAAGTTCGCCCTGATAGATGTAACCGGTATCGCCTTCGGCGCAAGAGACGGTGACCATGGTATCGCGCTGGATCTTGCGGGTGGCGTCGCCGCAGCCGACAACCGCGGGAATGCCGAGCTCGCGGGCGATGATCGCCGCGTGGCAGGTCCGCCCGCCGCGATTGGTGACGATGGCGCTGGCTCTTTTCATGATCGGCTCCCAATCGGGATCGGTCATGTCGGTCACCAGCACGTCGCCCGGCTGCACCAGATCCATCTGCGACACGCTGGCGATGACTTTGGCGCACCCCTTGCCGATGCGATGTCCAACGCTGCGGCCTTCGGCCAGCACCTTGCCCTTCTGCTTGAGCCGATAGCGCTCCATCTCGCGCGTGACGCGGCTTTGCACCGTCTCCGGCCGGGCCTGGAGAATATAGAGGCGGCCGTCGAGTCCGTCCTTGGCCCATTCGATGTCCATGGGCCTCTTGTAATGCTGTTCGATGCGCACCGAGAGCCGCGCCAACTCTTCCGCTTCCTGATCGGTGACGGAAAACCGCTGCCGGTCCTCTTCGCGCGTGTCGACGGTGACCACGGATTTGGCGGGGTCGTAAATCATCTTGACGGCTTTCTTGCCGAGGCTGCGGCGCAGCACTGCCGATTTTCCGGCCGCAAGAGACGGCTTGTAGACGTAGAACTCGTCAGGATCGACCGCGCCCTGCACCACCATTTCGCCGAGACCGTAACTCGAAGTCACGAAAACGGCATCGCGGAAACCCGATTCGGTATCCAGGGTGAAAATCACGCCGCTCGCGGCGAGATCGCTGCGCACCATCCGCTGCACGCCGGCGGACAATAATACCTTGCGGTGCTCGAAGCCTTGGTGCACGCGATAGGCGATGGCCCGGTCGTTGAAAAGCGAGGCAAAAACCTGCTTGACCGCCCGGAGCACGCCGTCCAGGCCTTGCACGTTGAGGTAGGTTTCCTGCTGCCCGGCGAACGACGCCGTCGGAAGATCTTCCGCCGTGGCAGAGGAGCGCACGGCCACGGAAAACTCCTTCGGGGACTCGCCGGCCAGTTGGCGGTAAGCTTCCGTGATGGCTTTTTCCAGTTCGGGGGTAAAAGGTGTGTTCATGATCCACTGGCGGATGGTGTCGCCCGCGCGCGCCAGCGCCGTGACGTTATCAACGTCGAGCCGGTCCAGTTCCGCCCAGATGCGTCGGTCGAGGCCGTTCTGAGCGAGAAAATCCCGATACGCTTCGGCCGTGGTGGCAAAACCGTCGGGTACCGTGACGCCCGCCTCGGAAAGCCGGCTGATCATTTCGCCGAGCGAGGCATTCTTGCCGCCTACGCGCCCCACATCGTCCATTCCCAAAGCATCGAACCAAACCACGTATTCGTTCATCGGACACCCCGTAATAGTTGCCGAGAGCTTGCGATGCGCCGCGGCCCTTTCACAAGCCTCCTGCGTTCGAATTCAGTATTCTATGGGAATCCACCCGGCATGGTAAGAAAAGCATGAAACGCACCGTCTTCTTCGTATCCGATCACACGGCCATCACCGCCGAGACCTTCGGACGGAGTCTCTTGAGCCAGTTCGAGACCGTCACGTTCGAACGCGTCACCCAGCCTTTCGTCGATTGCGAAGCCAAGGCGATAGACACCTGCCGGCGCATCGCCGACGCATTTGCCCGGGACGGACAAGCGCCGCTGGTATTCAGTACGCTGACCGACGATCATCTTCGTCAAATATTGGAACGCAGCGAAGCCGTGGTATTCGATCTTTTCGAAGCTTTTCTCGATCGTATGGAAACGGCGCTCGGACAGCCGTCCGCCCAAGCGATCGGACGGGCCCACGGCTTGGGCAATGCGGCTCTGGGCCGGGGGCGCGTGGAAGCTCTGAGATTTGCCATCGATTGCGATGATGGCATCGGCGTCGACGCCTACGACAATGCGGACATCATTCTCGTCGGGGTTTCACGCTCGGGAAAAACCCCGGCCAGCCTGTTTCTCGCCCTGCACTACGGCATCAAGGCCGCCAACTACCCGTTGACCGAGGAGGACCTGAATCTTTCCGGGTTGCCATCCAATCTACGGAAGCACCGCGAGCGGCTGTTCGGTCTGACCATGAACCCGGAACGCCTGCATCAGCTCAGAGAAGAACGAAGACCCGGAAGCCGCTACGCCTCTCTCGAACAATGCCGAAATGAAATCCGCGCTGCGGACGGGCTGTTCCAAGCAGCGGGAATTCCTTACTTAGATACTTCGACCATGTCGGTGGAAGAAATCGCCGCCAACATACTTCACCGTGCTGGTCTGCAACGAATGCGGTGGTAAACGGGGCCAGGTCGCGGACTTACCTCCGGCACCATAGCCTCGGATCAGCGCGGCGACAAGCCGCGCGAGCCCAAACCTAAGCGTGTACCGGCCTGGGCGGCGGCCCGTAAATACCGGGAGGGTATTTACGGGCCTGATTAATAAACTGATCAGACCGAGTAACCATTCCGTGGCGGAAGCCGCAGTAAGCTATTTGGCTGCAAAGGAGGGCGAGAAACGATAACGGCACGGCACGATAACAGCTGCCGAACCCTCAACGCCCCAACTGCAAAGTATTCTGCTCGTCGACGGACCGCTCCGAATGCTGTACCGCCTGAGGAGCCTTCGGCTTCAAGGTCAGCTTGGCGATCCCGGTCCACGACGCCATGAACAGCAGCAAGCCCACCGAGGTGGCTATCAGACGATCCGGTTGCTTCATCCAGAATAGAATCCATTTCGGTTTAATCAGCCCGACGATAAAAATCAATATCGAGAGGGCCACTAGGCTCTTGAAAAAAATCAGCATAAAACTCTCCAACGATGTTTCGGTATGGCACCGGAATTTCCGGAAAAAATCTAGGGAAAACGGGCTTTTGACAGCATATGCGGGCAAAGCGTTCGGATTAAACAACAATTCATTCGATGAAACTAGACGACGGGATACGGCGCAGGACAACGACCGCCGCCGAGGCGCGCGCCGAAATCGGGCGGCCGCCTCCCTCCCAGATCCATCAATGGCGTTGCGCACGGTCGTCGGCAAATGATTGTCGACCTACGACTTATTCCGGCCTACATTTTCCTTGGCCGGGAACGGCTTTCCAGCCCGCTCTGCCGTACCGTGGCGGAAAGTTCATAAAATGAATGCGCTGTGGAACGAAGCGCTCTTCGACGGGGCTCAGGACAGGCATCGATCGCGAACGATGGACTTCGCACACTCAGCCCATCCTATAAGTTCTACATTTCGGGTGTACCAAGCGGCTTCCAGATCCATACCGCTACACTGTGGTGAAAAGCGCGCCGGCGGGAAACCCGCTGTCGCCCCTTTCATCACGCACTGCGATCCGGCGATCTCCGAACCAAAGCTTCGTCGTCGAAGGTGATTCCAGACCATCCGCACCGCATGAAGGTTCTGATGTTCTTGTGGCTTTCGCCGTTCGGGTTCGACAGCACTTCGGCGTAATGCTCGCCGAACAGCGCCAGAGTCTCTTTCTCGGATAACCCGTGCAGCCGGCCGAAATAGAAAATCTTGCAGGAACCTTCGTTGCTCCCCGGTTCGTTGACTACCCGGTTATCGTCCAAGCCGTTGGTAAAGCGGGTCGGCCGGTAATCGTAATATTGCCCGATGACGTCGATGGTTTCTTTGAAGGCGACGGGCCGGCCTTGCTTGATTTTGGCGATGAATGCTTCTAACGATGTATTCATGTCGGTAATAAAGAAAACAACCCATATTGGAACACGTATGGAGGATCGTCGCGTAGAGACCGCAGACGGTCGCAAATTCAGAGCTTAACGGGCGAGCATCGGCTCCAGCTTGTCCCAAACCTGGCGGAACAGGATCGCCTGAGCCTCGCGATTGGGATGCAGGCCGTCCGCCTGCATCAAATGGTCTTGACCGCCGACGCCTTCCAGAAGAAACGGCACGAACGCCGTATCGTGGGTCTCGGCGACCCGGTGGAAGACATTCCGAAAAAGGTCGGCGTAACGCTTGCCATAGTTCGGCGGTATCTTCATGCCGAGCAGCAATACCTCGGCACCGGCGGCCTTGGAGCGGACGGTCATTTCGCTCAGGTTGGCTTCCAGCTGCTTGGGCGAAAGCCCGCGCAAACCGTCGTTGGCGCCGAGTTCGAGTATCACCACGGTCGGCCGGTGCCGACGAAGAAGCTCGTCGATCCGGGCAAGGCCGCCGGCGCTCGTCTCGCCGGAAATACTGGCGTTCACGACCTCGGCGCCAAGCGGCCGCGCCGCCTCCTGCAACATAGCCACCCAGCCGTGGTCTATCTTTTCCAAACCATACCCGGCACTGATACTATCGCCGAGAACAAGAACGGTTTTTGCCTGACACAATCCCGGCAACACGAGGAAAATGAAGGATAACAACAGTTTTCGCATGACACAGGAGCAGATCGGTGCGTTGGAGGATATCGACGCGGAATTCGTCATTCGAACGGAGAATCTCGGCAAACACGTCACGACGGCGGACGGTCGGCTAGATATATTGACAGCAGTCGACCTCTCGATCAAACCGAGAGAAACCTTGGCCATCGTCGGCGCTTCGGGATCGGGCAAATCGACCTTGCTCGGCCTTCTGGCCGGCCTCGATCTACCTTCTTCGGGCCGCATCTGGCTCGCGGGATCCTGCCTCACCGATATGGACGAAGACGGCCGGGCGCGGCTCCGCAGCGAGTATGTCGGTTTCGTATTCCAGTCGTTCCAGCTTCTTCCCAATCTGACCGCACTGGAGAACGTCATGCTCCCCATGGAACTGGCCGGTGCCGGCGACGAGGCCCGGCTCCGCAGCCTTGCCATGCTCGAACGGGTCGGCCTGAGCCACCGGTTCAAGCATTATCCGCGGCAGCTCTCGGGGGGCGAACAGCAGCGCGTCGCGCTGGCGCGGGCTTTCGTCACCGAACCGAAAATTCTGTTCGCAGACGAGCCTACCGGCAATCTGGACAGCAATACCGGCCGGACCGTTATCGAATTGCTGTTCGAGCTGAACCGCGAGAAAGGCACCACGCTGGTTCTGGTCACCCACGACGAAACCCTGGCTTCCCGCTGCGAACGCTTGATCCGCCTGGATAGCGGCCGCATCGTGGGATATTCGGCGGAGAGTTGACCTACCGCAGCGTATTCCGGCGTATTTGTGCCGCCGACCATGCGGCGCGATACGGGAGTACTCTATCAGCCCATGGTAGGGTGGGTTAGGTGCGCCCCGACAACCTGTACTTACTGTTCGTAACGAAAGTCAAACCACATCGTCACCCCGGCATGGAAGGGGCCGACTAAAGGCCCGTTTGCGATTGGGACTGCCGGGGTCCAGGTTACAAGGACGTAGAGGGCAGGCCATCCTTGGCCTCTGGATTCCGGCACTCCCTGCCGGAATGACGGGTAATACTGGCATTGTTTTCTTTACTCACTGTAACTCACCGATTCAGGCGCGCACCGTAACCCACCGAAGCGAACGGCAAGGACATGGGGCGTTGTTTTGGCGGGTTACGGCGCACGCAGAACGCGGTGTTCAACATCCAGCCTATGCCGGAGTGCGCCTAATCCACCCTACGAAATCTGTCGACAAAGGATTGTTGACCTACGGCTGCCTGCTGCCGAGCAAATCCAGCAAGACATCGATGTCCACCGGCTTGACCAGATGGTGGTCGAAGCCGGCTTCGCGCGAGCGCTGCCGGTCCTCTTCCTGGCCATAGCCGGAGATCGCGATCAAGCGCGTTCCCGTGAGCCGTGGATCTTCCCGCATGCGCCGAGCCACTTCATACCCGTCCATCTGCGGCATACCGATATCCAGCAGCACGACATCGGGCGCTCGCTCCCTGCCCCGGTCGAGCGCCTCTTTGCCGTCGTAGGCGACCTGAACCTGATACCCATACGCCTCGAGCAGGGTCGACAAGGAATCGGCCGATGACACATTGTCGTCGACCACCAGGACATATTGATCGGCCGCGGACAAACCTGAATCTTGGACCTTCTCGCTGTGTTTCCGGCTGGACGAATGCGTTTTCATCCACGGCAAGCGGACCGTGAATTCGCTGCCCTGACCGGGGCCTTGGCTGGCCACCTCCACCCGGCCGTGATGGAGCTCCACCAGTTTCTTGACCAGCGACAGACCGATTCCCAAGCCGCCGCGTGAACGGGCCAGCGAGCGGTCTTCCTGGGTGAACGGCTCGAAAATCCGGGGCAAGAGTTCGGTGGAAATGCCGGTGCCGTTGTCGCGAACCCGCACCACGGCATCGTCGGCTTCGGTGTCGAGGACGACCTCGATCTCACCTTCCACCTCGGTGAATTTGGCGGCGTTGTGAATCAGATTGCCGACGATCTGGACGCAACGCGTGCTATCGCCCTGCACCCAAACTGGCTCGGGCGGAACACGCACGTTCAGGCGATGCCGGCGATCCTCGAGCAGGGCCCGATTGGCTTCGACCGCTTGGGACACGACGGTCCTCAGATCGATTGTCGCCTGGTCCAATACGATCTTTCCCTGCGTGACCCGCGCCACGTCCAGCAGGTCGTCCAGAAGGTGGGCGAGATGCGCGGTCTGATCTTTGATCACCCGGCAGGCCCAGTCATACAGGTGCTGATGGCCCGAAGGCTTGCGTCGCATCAACTCGGTCGCATTGACGATGGCCGCCAGGGGATTGCGCAGTTCGTGCGCCAGCATGGCCATGAACTCGTCCTTGTGCCGGTCCGCATCGGCCAGTTCTTGCATGCGTTGCCGCAACTCGGCTTCCAGCCGCTTCCGTTCGGCGACCTCGGCCTCCAGTTGCCGATTCTCTTGCAGAGCGGCCGTCCGTTCCGAAACATTCTGTTCGAGCTGCCGGCGCGACTGATCCAAGGCCGTTCGCACCAGCAAGCGTTCGCTGATGTCGGTCAGCACCGTCCGGTAAAACACATAGTGCCGGCTATCCCGCATCGATGAGGTATGCATTTCCACCGGAAGATGCCAACCGCCCTTTCCGACTAGACGGAGCTCCGTGGTGAGGCTCCGCCGCTCGCATCGACTTTGCGAAAGATGATTCGAAAACTTTTTTTGATCTGCCTTGGCGATAAAGCGAACGAACGGAAGCCCGATTAGGGCCGGGCGCTCCCGTGCCAGCATGCCGGCGGCGGTCAGATTGATCTCCTTGATCACGCCGTGTTCATCCAAGGTCAAATAACCCGCCGGAGCGAAATCGAAAAGGTTTGCGTAGTGGTCGCGGGACTCTTCCAGCGCCTCCAGCGCCTCCTTCAGCTTCCGGTTTTCGGCTTCCAATTCCAGCGCGCGGACTTGAAACTCGTGTAGCGATTGACGCTCCTGCTGCGGAGTTTGCTCATCGACGTCCGTAGGTGCGGCCGGTTCAAGCTTATTGTCGAGCTCGGCTTCGGCATTCTCTCTCAGCGTGGTCTTGTCCGTATTGTTCGACATCGTGTCGTCTCCCCAGCATGCGCTTAAACTCCCCGAACCAGGCCTTGTCAACGAACCGGTACGTAGGATTAAAACTGTAACACAGGGACAACGAACGGGCGTGTCAAATCCACTGCGTTATCCCGTCGCGCAGCGGGAAAAGGTGTTATTCCCGGCCTGCCGATGCCGAAAAGACATACCCCGACTTTCACGGATTTACAAATACCGCCAAGCTGGCTATGGTGCTCGAGAATTGTACGCAAACGATGGGCAAGCCAGAGATCGCCATGGAGAACGTCGCCAGCGGATCGATGCCTTTCATAGTCAATGATTGCGCCCTATTGGCTATCGCGACCGGTAAACGGGCACAGAACCTTAAGGAACTGCGCGATCAGCTATTGGCTATTCATCCCGGGAGCATTTATTTTCACTTCTGGGGCAATCTGCTCCATCCCCGCTTCGACGAGCCCGAATACAGCAACGACTTCGCCGCCTGGTCCAGGCATGCTTTGCACGACAAGGTGCTCGCCGAGCGCCTGAGCGTCGTCGATCCCAACAGCTATGACACGCTCGACGAATTGCGCCAGGAGCTGATCGAGATCATCGAGCAGCGGCTGGATGAACGCGAGGTTCTGGCATGGGCGCAACCGGATCAGCAGTTCGAGTTTATTCGGGCGCTCACCGTCGTTTTTCGCACCGATCTCCAGTTTTTCACCCCGGAGAAGCTTGCCGCCCGGATCGGACAAATGTCGGTAAGCAGCATTTTCTATCACTTCATCGACGCCAAGCGGCGCAACGAGAACCGGCTGGATGACTTTCGGAACTGGCTGGAGTCTTTCGACGGACGCTATGAAAGCCTCTGTCAATGTCTGGCCAAGATCGATCCCTACTTTACCTCGCTGACCAGTCTCCGCGAAGAATTGGCGCGCGTGTTCTCCGGCTGCCTGTGCGAGGTGGGCCGTGGCTAATCTGTTGGAATCGTACGCCGAGGTCGTCGGTCAGGATGTCATCGATCAGCTGCATCAGCTCGCGGGAACGCTGCGGGACAAACGCGTGGTCCACGTCAACTCGACCCGGCTCGGCGGCGGCGTCGCGGAGATTCTGGAAAAACACGTGCCGCTGATGCGGGAGCTCGGAATCGAAACCCACTGGGAAGTGATCACCGGCAATGCGGTGTTTTATCAATGCACCAAGAGTTTTCACAATGGTCTCCAGGGCAAAATGGTGAACATGCCCAACGACTGGCTGCGGAACTTCGAAGAGACCAACGCCTTTAACGCCGAACAGCTGCGCCCGATTCTGAGCGATGCCGACATCGTTTTCATTCACGATCCGCAGCCCGCTCCGCTGCTGAGATATATTCCCGAGCGCAAGGGCAAATGGATCTGGCGCTGCCATATCGATATCAATCGGCCGAACCGCGTAATCTGGCGTTATCTCCGCGGCTTCGTCGCCGGGTTTGACGCCAGCGTTTTCTCGCTCGCCGCGTTCGTGCAGCCCCTGCCCCACTCGCAATACCTGATTCCGCCCAGCATCGATCCCTTGAGCGACAAGAATGTCGATCTGCCGGAAGGCGAGATCGACAGCGTCTGCGAGCGCTTCGGTATCGACCGGACGCGCCCCATCATCGTTCAGGTCTCTCGCTTCGACCAGTTCAAGGACCCGGTAGGCGTAATTGAAGCATACCGAATCGCCAAGCATTTCCTGCGGGACATTCAGCTGGTTCTGGCCGGAGGTTCCGCTACCGACGATCCCGAAGGAGACGCCGTTTTGGCCGAAGCGCGGCAGGCGGCGAACGGCGACTCCGATGTACATGTCCTGCTCCTTCCGCCCGACGCCCACCGCACCATCAATGCATTGCAGCGGGCTGCCGATCTGGTGGTGCAGAAATCGCTTCGCGAGGGCTTCGGCCTGACGGTCACCGAAGCCTTATGGAAGGGCAAACCGGTCATCGGCGGAGATACCGGCGGTATTCGGCTCCAGGTGATCGACCATCACACCGGCTTTTTGGTCAATACCCCGGAAGGCGCGGCCCTGCGCATCCGTTACCTGCTCCACGACCGGCACAAAATCGAGGAAATGGGCCATAAAGCGCGGGAGTTCGTACGCGAAAACTTCCTGATCACCCGCCACCTTCGGGAATACCTGACCCTGATGGTGAGCGTGCTGCACGCCGCGGGAGAACGCATCGAGCTGGCGGGGGCGATTCGAGTTAGAGGGCAGTAATCGGTGGTGTGGCCGGGAACGCAGAGCCCGGTTGAAGGACACAGCGTTCCCGGCGGCTGAGTTCGCTGTAGCAACCGATTCGATGGTAAGGAGTCGCTGACGCGACGGTTGTTTTGAATGTGGGTTTCACTCGGCCTATCCTTAGGCCTCGCCCTATCGGGCGGCGAAGCCGTGCAAACCGGCTGTCCTGCCGGTTTGTCGGACCCACAGCTGAGGTCCTTTTCGTTGCTTGTCCAAAGAAAAGGACCCAAAAGAAAGGACACCCGGATGGCGCGCTGATCCTGCGCGTCGACGCCTTGAGCCGGGGGCAACAAAAGGCACTTCCATGTGCCTTTGTTGCCGCGCGGCATCGTGCCGCGCCCCTTCGGGCGGTTCCGGCTCAAGGCGTCGATGCTCGGGCGCACCATACGGGGCAAAAAACGCCCACAGTCAATTTTTAAATTACTCTAACTCCCGTTTGCCGCGCCGAGCACCGCAGCTTTCGGCGGGAATAACCCGGAGGGGCGATTCATGGATGAATCGCGGCGATCAAGGGACAGGAGTCCCTTTGATCGCCTCCCGACGAAAGCGAGAAGCGGAGGAGACAAGCGGCAATCGGGTGGCCTTTTCTTTGGATACTTTCTTTTGGCCAAGCAAAAGAAAGTATCCCGACCGTGGGTTCGGAAACCCACATTCAAAACAACCGTCGCGTCAGCGACTCCTTATCGACTCGGTTGGCCAAGACAACAACTCAGCCGTTTGCCGGGAACGCTGCCGCCTATCCCAGCCTATTACCGGATAACTCGAAGGGAAACACCCAAATCGGAACGATGATTCGAAAACACTCAATGCCATTCGGCACGGAAATCACGGAAGACGGCGTGCGCTTCAGATTCTGGGCGCCGCAAACGAAGAGCGTGGACTTGATCCTCGGAACGGACGAGAGGGAGCGACGTTTGACTATGCAGCAGCGAGCCGACGGCTGGTTCGAGGTCATGACAACTGAAGCGGCGGCCGGCAGCCGTTACCGGTTTCGGCTGGACGATGGCCTCGCCGTTCCGGATCCCGCCTCGCGTTTCAATCCTTCGGACGTGCACGGCGCCAGCCAGGTGATCGATCCGGCCGGCTTCCGCTGGACCGATGAGGAGTGGACCGGACGGCCTTGGGAAGAAGCCGTGATCTACGAACTGCACGTCGGCACCTTCACCCCGGAAGGAAGCTTTCGGGCACTGCAAGACAAACTGGACTACCTGGCTTCGCTAGGCATCACGGCGATCGAGCTGATGCCGATCGCGGCTTTTCCCGGCCGCTGGAACTGGGGCTATGACGGCGTCCTGCCGTTCGCGCCGGATGCCAGCTACGGAACGCCGGACGATCTGAAGGAGTTCGTCCAGGCCGCTCATCACAAGGGCCTCATGGTATTCCTCGACGTGGTCTACAACCACTTCGGGCCGGAAGGCAATTACTTGTATGTCTACGGAAAACCGTTCTTCAGCGACCGGCACCATACGCCCTGGGGCAGCGCGATCAACTACGACGGCGAGAACTGTCGCACCGTGCGCGATTTTTTCATTCACAACGCCTTGTACTGGCTGGAGGAATATCACCTGGACGGACTGCGGCTGGATGCGGTTCACGCCATCATCGACGATTCGCGTCCGGATATTCTGGACGAGTTGGCGGAGCGGGTTCGCGCCGGCCCCGGAAGCTGCCGGCACGTCCATCTGGTACTGGAAAACGACGACAACGCCGCGCATTATCTCGCGCGCGAGGCCGACGGTTCGCCCCGGCAGTACGACGCGCAGTGGAACGACGACCTGCATCATGCGTTGCACCTCTTGTTGACGGGCGAAACCGACGGCTATTACGCCGATTATGCCGACGCGCCCCTGAAACACTTGGGACGCGCCCTGACCGAAGGCTTCGCCTATCAAGGGGAAGCCTCGCCGTATCGCGACAACCGCCGGCGCGGCGAAATCAGCCGCGATCTTCCGCCCACCGCGTTCGTCCCCTTTCTGCAAAATCACGATCAGGTCGGCAACCGCGCATTCGGCGAGCGTCTCTCCGATCTGGTGGAAACCCGCCCACTCCGAGCGGCGGTGACGCTGTTGCTGTTGGCGCCTTCCCCGCCTTTGCTGTTCATGGGCGAGGAATTCGCCTGTCCGACGCCGTTCCAATATTTCTGCGACTTCGGACCGGAATTGGCCCAGGCGGTGACGGAAGGCCGACGCAACGAATTCGCCCGCTTCGGACGATTCGCCGCCCCGGAGCTCCGACAACGGATTCCCGATCCTTCCGCCCCCTCGACCTTCTTCAACTCGAAATTGGACTGGGCCGCACTGGAGATTCCGAAACATCGGGAATGGCAGTCGTTCTACCAATCCCTACTGGCGGTCCGCCGCGAGCAAATCGTCCCGATCCTGAAAAAAATACGCGTCGGCTGTTCACGCTTCGCGATCTTGGGCGGACGAGGGCTTTCGGTCGTCTGGCACCTGGATGACGGCGGCAGCTTGATCCTCTTATCCAATCTTGGGGAAGAACCGCTGTCGAACTTGGATCTTTCCTCGGATCCGGCATTAGCCGTCAGCGACCCGGACATTACCGACAGCTTACCTTCGGGCCGGATACCCGCCTGGTCAACGGCCTGGTTTCTCATGCGACCGGAGAGCGCGCTCTCCCTCATCCAGCCCTTCGGGCCACTTTCTCCAAGCCCCTCACCCACCCCTCTCCCAAGGAGTAAAGGTATCGACGCAACTCGTCACCCCGGCAGGGAAGGGTGGCTTCGGTGCTCCCGAAGACACCGTTTGCGATTGGAGTGCCGGGGTCCAGAAGCCAAGGACGGCAACGGCCTCTCACATCCGTGTGTTCTGGATTCCGGTATCCAATCGCAAACGGTTGCTTTAGTCGCAACCCTTCCCTGCCGGAATGACGGCTTTGGAGACTTGTGTAGATACCTCTGCCCGAAGGGAGAAGGAAATAAGGCGCGGCTCTTGGCCGCACAGATGATTAGGTAAGACTGATGCCCGTCGTTAAAGCGATCGACCAGCTGTGCGGCCTTTGCGGCATCGAGACGGAGTTCGTCGACTCACGGGGCGAAACGGTCCGCGTTTCCGCCGACACCAAGCGAGAACTCTTGGCGGCCATGGGCATCGATGCCTGCGACGAGGCACGGCTGCCGGCGATCATGGCCGAGCTGGAATATGAGCATTGGCTTCGAATCCTGCCGCCGGTCAAGGTCGTTCGCGAGGGTGAGGATTCCCGCGTCATCGTCTGTACCGTGCCTCGTCAGCTCGATCATGTGCTCATGACGTGGATTCTGGAACTCGACGATGGAAAGCGATGGGACGGAGACTTCTGCCCGGCCGAGTTGGCGCTGGTCGGCGAGCTGGCGATTCAGGACCAGTGCTATCGGCGCTACGCCTTCACCCTGCCGGTTCAGCCTCCTCTGGGCTATCACCGACTGACGGTCGAGTACGCGGAGCGAAATCTCAAAGGCAGCATGAGCCTTATCGTGACGCCTGAGCGCTGCTATCTCCCGCCGGTTCTGCAAGAAAAACAAAAGGTCTGGGGATTATCGCTGGCTCTTCACGCCGTACGCTCGCAACGCAACTGGGGCATCGGCGATTTTACCGATCTCAAGGGCTTGGTCGATTATGCCGCCGAGCATGAAGCGGCGATGATCCGGGTGAGTCCGCTCCAAGCCCTGAAACCGGTGAAGCCGGAAATCGGCAATGCTTACGAGCCGTCCAACCGGCTTTTTTACAACGTGCTGTACCTCGACGTCGAAGCCATTCCCGACTTCGCCGAGTCCGAGGCCGTGCAGCAAGCCGTCGCGGATCCGGAATTCCAGGCGCAGCTACGCGCCCTGCGCGCCGAAGAGCTGATCGACTATACCGAAGTGGCGGCGGTAAAGCTCGGCATCCTGGAATCGCTCTTCGCTCATTTCCGCAACAAGCATTTGCGGAAGCTTTCCAAACGCGGAAAAGCTTTTCGTGCCTATCAGTCCGCTCGCGGGCCCGTTCTTTATCATCAGTCGCTGTTCGACGCCCTGTGCGAACGCTTTGCCCGCGAGGGCGCCGGATATTCGGCGTGGACCGATTGGCCGGCGCAATTCAGGGATCCGTCGTCTCCCGAGGTACAAAGCTTTGCGGCCGAAAATGCCGCCGGGCTCGACTACTATGCCTATCTCTACTGGCAGGCGGAACAGCAAATCCAGTCGGCCGGGGACCGCGCCGCGGAGCTCGGCTTGAGTATCGGCTTATGCCTGGAATTCGTATTCAGTGCCGCCGCGGGCGGTGCGGAAGTCTGGTCGCAGCAAACCTACCATGCGCCCGGCATCCGGCTCGGTTCGCCGCCGACCGAAACCTGCCCGGACGGCGGCGTCTCCACCATTTCGCCCTTTACACCACCGAGTCTGAGAGAAGCGGCCTACCGCCCTTTCACCGCCAGTCTGCGGCAGACGATGCGGCATGTCGGCGCCGTGCTGGTGCACAAGGTGACCGACTTGGCCCGGCAGTACTGGATTCCGGCCGGCGGGAGCTCCGAGGACGGCAGCTATGTCGCCTTTCCCTTCGAGGACCTCCTGGGGATCCTTGCCCTGGAAAGCCAGCGCAATCGCTGTCTGGTGCTGGCGACCGACGGCGAAACCGTTCCGGCGGACATCATGGAACGGCTGAAACACGCGGGCGTGCTGCCTTGCGAATCGCTGTTCTCCCACTGGAAGACCGAAAAATTCCTGCCTACACGGGAATATGCGCCGGAATCGGCCATCGTCACGTCCGGGATCGACGAGCCACCCCTCAGAGGATTCTGGCTCGGGCGCGATCTGGACGAACGCACGGCATTGAAGCTCTTTGCCTCCGAAGATGCCCGCCACGACGCCGTCGTGGCCCGGGCAGTCGCCCGCGCTCGCCTGCTCGTCACGCTGGAACAGGAAGACTTGCTGCCGGCCGACATCAATATCCATCCGATTTCCGTGCCCGATATGATGCCCGACATGGTGCGCGCGGTTTATCTTCTGCTGTCCCGAACCGCGGCCGACATCGTGCTGCTGCGGCTGGAGGATGCCCTCGGGCAGGCCGACCAGCTCGTGATCCCCGGCGCGCCCGACGATTTTCCGAACTGGCGGCGAAAACTGCCGCTGGAATTCGAACAGTGGCGCAAGGAAGATACCGTCACCGCCTTGCTGCACGCCTTGGCCGAAAGGCGCAGCGGAATTCCGAAAACCCAGATCAAAAGCAAGACGGCGATAGCCGGGGGCGTCAGCTTTTCCATTCCGCGCGCCACTTATCGGTTGCAGTTCAACCGCGATTTCACCTTTCGCCAGGCGACGGAAATCCTGCCTTATCTTCAGGACCTAGGCATCAGCCATTGTTATGCGTCTCCGTATCTGAAAGCGCGGCCGGGCAGCACCCATGGCTACGATATCGTCGATCATGGCGAACTGAATCCCGAAATCGGCAGCCAGGAAGATTTCGACCGATTCGTGTCCGAGCTCGCACGGCGCGGCATGGGCCAGATTCTGGATATGGTGCCCAACCATATGGGCGTCATGGGCAGCGACAACATCTGGTGGCTGGACGTGCTCGAAAATGGACCGGCTTCGGATCATGCCGATTTTTTCGATATCGACTGGTCGCCGGTCAAAGACTATCTGCGCGGCAAAGTCCTGCTGCCCACCTTGGGGTCGCCGTACGGAACCGCATTGGAAAGCGGAGAGCTGGAACTCGCTTTCGACGCCGAGGAGGGTTCCTTCTCCGTTTACTACGGGCCCCACCGGTTCCCGATCGATCCCAAGGAATATCCGCGCATTCTGGCTTACCGGCTGGATCAGCTGAAAACCGCGCTCAGTCCGGATGATTCCCACCTCGCGGAATTTCAGAGCCTGATAACGGCTTTCAGCCACCTGCCCGGCCGCTGGCAGACCGGCAAGGACAAGCGCAACGAACGCAACCGGGACAAAGAAATCCACAAGCAGCATCTGGCGCGGCTGTGCGCAGCCAGCCGGGACATCTCGCAGTTCATCGCCAAGAATGTCAGCGAGTTCAACGGCATGCCCGGCGTTCCGGCAAGTTTCGACCGGCTCCACGAGCTTCTCGAATATCAAGCCTACCGGCTGGCTTATTGGCGGGTTGCGGCGGACGAGATCAACTATCGCCGATTCTTCGATACCAACGATCTGGCCGCCTTGTCCATCGAAAACGAGGATGTCTTCGAGGCCACCCACCGGTTCGTCCTGGACCTCATCGCCCTGGGAAAGATACAGGGACTCAGGATCGACCATCCGGACGGACTTTACAATCCGGGAGCCTACTGCCGGGCGCTGCAAGATCGCGTGCTGGCGTTGACCCGGACGGAAACCGCGGAATCCGAGGACCAGGCCGCCGCCACATCGGAAGCTCGGGCGTTCTACGTCGTGGTCGAAAAGATCCTCGCTCTGGACGAGAGCCTTCCCAGCCAATGGCCGGTCCATGGCACGACCGGCTACGACTTCGCCAACCTGGTCAACGGCCTCTTCATCTGGCCGGGGGCCGAGCAGGCGCTGGATGCCTTCTACCGGTCCTTCTGCAGTTTTCCCGTCGATTTCGACGAATTGCTTTACCAATCAAAGCGCTTGATTCTTAGGGTCGCCCTTTCCAGCGAACTCACGGTGCTCGCCAACCGGCTGAGCCGGATCGCGGAAAGCGACCGCCGCACCCGCGATTACAGCCTGAACAGCCTGCGGGATGCACTGCGGGAAATCATCGCTTGTTTTCCGGTCTACCGAACCTACGTAACCGGCCGGGGGATATCCGAAACCGATCGGAACTACATCGAGCTCGCGGTCGAGCACGCGAAAAAACGAAGCCTGGTGGGAGACCTTACGATCTTCGATTTCGTCCGGGACGAACTGCTGACGATTCTGGCGGAGGGCAAGAGCGACCGGTATCGGGAACAGGTCGTCTCGTTCGCGATGAAATTTCAGCAGCTGACCGGCCCGGCCATGGCGAAAGGCATGGAAGACACGGCTTTCTACCGCTACAACCGTTTCGTGTCTTTGAACGAAGTCGGTGGCGATCCCAGATATTTCGGCGTTTCGCTCGCCGATTTTCATCGCCGTAACGAAGAACGCAGCCAATTCTGGCCCCATTCCCTATTGAGCACCTCGACCCACGATACCAAGCGTTCCGAGGATGTGAGGGCCCGCATCGACGTGTTGTCGGAGCTTCCCGATGAATGGATAGCGCGCGTCCGTAACTGGAGCGAGCTCAACCGGAAGAAGAAAAGCATGGTCGACGGCGATCCGGCCCCGTCGAGAAACGATGAATACCTGATTTATCAGACTTTGGTCGGAACCTGGCCGCTGGGAGAGCTGAACCCGGAAAGCGCGGGGAACTACGTGCAGAGATTGGAAGCCTACATGGTCAAGGCGATGAGAGAAGCCAAGCTGTTCAGCAGTTGGCTGAATCCGAATTTACCCTACGAACGGGCAGTCTCGGATTTTCTGCGGAAACTCGTAACTCCCGGAGAGCAGGACGAATTTCTCCGCGACTTTCGCGATTTTCTGTCGGGCATCACCCGCGCAGGTTTGCACAACAGCCTGGCTCAAGTCCTGCTTAAGCTCACCGTTCCCGGCGTGCCGGACGTTTATCAGGGAAACGAGCTGTGGGATTTCAGCCTGGTCGACCCGGACAACCGTCGGCCGGTGGATTATGAGCGGCGACAGCTTTTATTGAACGAGATCAAGGCATGGGATGGACTGACTGCGCCGGAGCTCGCACCGAAACTCGGTGAGATGCAAAGCGATATGAGCGACGGGCGAATCAAGCTGTATGTCACACGGGAAACGCTGCGAGTGCGGCAACAGGATCCGGATTTGTTCCGCCGCGGCGGCTATCATCCGCTGGAAGCCGAGGGGAAAAAAGCCGAACACCTGTGCGCGTTTCTCCGCCGCTTCGGCTCGCGCACGGTGCTGGTGGCGGTGCCCCGCTGGATATTGCGCCTCGGCAACGGCGCCTTATCGCCGCTGGGCGATGGGACGGTTTGGGACGATACCCGCCTGACGCTGCCGCCTGCCGTCGCCGGCACTTATGCGCACTGCCTCACGCGGGAACAGGTAACGCTTGGCGGCGCGGCCCCGCTGATGGCAACGGAATTGTTTTCGGGCTTTCCGCTGGCGTTGTTGGTCAAGGTGGATTAGTGGGTTTTCACATCCGATAGAAGAAGCCGCCGTAGGCAGCACCTTGAATCCGAAAGCACCATAGGTCGTTTGGCAGGAGTTTGTGATGCGTCGTATCAGATACAAACCTTTCAAACACACTTGTAGAAGCATTATCCCGGTCCTGCTGATCGTCTCGCTCGGACTTTTTTCGGCCTGTGCCGACCGTGTGGTCGAGTTGCCCGCAATCTCGCCCACCGAGACGCGGCTCCACCAACCCGGCCGTTTTGTCTGGCACGATCTCGTGACCGACGATCTACCCGCCGCCAAGCGTTTTTACGGAAGCCTGTTCGGCTGGCGGTTTACCGACTCCACTCAAGGTGATTTCGACTATTCGATTGCCTGGAACCACGGACGTCCGATTTCCGGTCTCGTGGCTAAGGATACCGAACCGCCGCACCCCGCGAATCAGTGGCTTAGCTTGCTTTCGGTCGAGAATGTCGATCGCGCGGTGCAGCTGGCCGAGCGATCCGGCGGAGCCGTGCCGCTGACGCCGGTGAACGCGCCGGAACGGGGACGTTTCGCCGTTATCCGCGATCCGGACGGTGCTCCGCTGACGGTAATCCGTACCCGATGGGGCGATCCCGAGCCCATCGAACCCGAGGAAAACGACTGGTTTTGGGACGAATTGTGGGCCGAGGACCTCGACAAGGCGACACGGTTCTACCATGAGCTTGCGGGATATCAAGTCGACTCGTGGCCGCGCGAGAGCGGCAAGCAACCGTATCTCATCTTCAAGCGCGAAGGGACTCCGAGGGCCGGACTCGCAAGACAGCCCCTGGCCGGGGGACAAGCGGCCTGGCTGCCGTACATTCGAGTCTCGGATCTCGCCGGAACTGTTGCCGGCGCGGAAAGTCTCGGAGGTAAGGTGCTCATCGCTCCGCACCCCGACATCCGCTCGGGAACGGTCGCCGTGATGACCGATCCGTCGGGAGCGATGTTCGGCATTCAGCAAATACCGCCTTCACGATGAAGCAAGAGGTCCGATCATGAAAGCAGCCAAAAGGCCGATCATCCTGATCATAGGGCTGATCCTCGTTGCGCCATTACTTAGCGCTTGCAGCAGCGTGAGGCCGTACGCCGGTATCGGCATTTCCGGGCCAGGTGTCCGATACGGTCCGGTTCATATGCGTACCGGCGTGAGCATCGGATTTCCGCTGAGATGAATCCGACCGGCTGGAGCTCACAAAAGGACCCGAGCGTCACTCGAACCTTGGAATCTTCATTCAAGGAAAAGTATCGCAATGAGCAAAATAGGACATCTTTCGGCGCGTCCGGAGCGGATAAAGATCAAGAAGTCCGCCCCAACCGGCCTGCTACCGCTCAGACTCGAAGAATCCAAGCGTAGCGGGCATCTCTATATTCCAGAGAGCTATCGGGGAGGCCGCGCTCTTCCGCTGGTGTTGTTGTTTCATGGAGCCGGGGGCAATTCCCAGCACGGTTTGGCCCCTCTCTTGAAGTTGGCCGATCCTTGCGGATTGATCCTGGCGGCGCCCGCATCGCACGAATTCACCTGGGATGTGATCATCGAAGAGTATGGGGTAGACCTCACCCAAGTCGATCGGGTCTTGAGCCATGTGTTTACCCACTATGCGGTCGATCCGTCGCGAATCGCGATCGGCGGCTTTTCGGACGGCGCGTCTTATGCGCTCTCGCTGGGCGTCATGAACGGTGACTTGTTCAGCCATATCCTCGCGTTTTCGCCGGGCTTCATGATATCCACCGTACAGCGCGGAAATCCGCAGGTTTTCATTTCCCATGGCACGGACGATACCGTGTTGCCTATCGACAAATGCAGCCGCCGCATCGTGCCGCAGCTGAAGCGGGCCGGCTATGAGGTTGTCTACCGGGAATTCGAGGGCGGCCATAGCGTTCCCTCGGATATAGCGCAGGAGGCTGCCCGTTGGTTTGCCGGAAAAACGGGGCTGCATTGATCTCAGCGGGTCTCTCCTGATCAGAAATAGAAATGGAGACCTGTCCCGAAATACTCGATGTGCCTTTCGAAAAACTGGCCGTTCGGCGAGCGCCCGTTGAAATATTCGAACAGCCACTGCAAGCGCCGACCCTCCAGCCAGGCGCTGCGAAACTCGATGCCGGCACGCGCCGAATAGCTGGCGTCCCAATCGCCTCCTTCGGCAGCCTGAATGTCCAGTGCCGCGACCGGATACAAGAGTTCGGTAAATACTGGATAGGGGCTCGTCAACTCGAATCCGCCTTGAACAAACCAGGGTTCGAGATCGCTCGGATCGGTTCGGAACAGCCCTCCTCCACCGCCATAGAGGCGCAAGAAATCGCCGAAATTCCAGGAGAGCAAGAGATCGGCGCCCTCGAAGGAAAGATTGATGCGATCGACCCGATTGCGCAGCAGGTACTCGTCGCCCAAATGCGAACTTTGGTGGAAAACGCGCGCCTGGGCCGAGAACGGGCCGGTTCTGACGCTCACCGGCAGCGCCACGAAGAAATCGGAGTTCACCAGATCGGTAGAACTCGCGTTCAGATTGAAAATCGAAAATACGCCGGCCTGGAGTCCGACTTGCCAACTGGCGCCCAATCCTTCCCATCCGTAAAACGGAAGCGTCGCACCGAAGTTTGCGGAACCGACCGTGTTCAGTTCTTCATCGCTCTGGTAAAACTGGACGGATGCGGAGAAACGCGGCCATTTCGGATCGGCGATCAGCGACTCGAAAGCCTTGGCCGGCGGAAGCCAGCCCGTATAGCGCGTCAGTTTTTCGGAAGATGACGCCGGCTGGGTTTCGGGGATCGGCTCGCTAACCGCAATCGACGCGCTGCCGGGTCTTCCCACTTCGACCTGCAACCCCTCTATGCCACGCAGAGCGTCAGCGACCGTTTGCGGGTTTCGTCCTTTGAGTTGATCCGGATCGAGCACCAGCCGACCGTTTTTCACGCTGGGTTTCGCATCGCTCAGCCCGAAACGCATGTCGAGCACGGCCGAAGCGTAGCCTTCGAGGAAACGATCGTCTCTCGGACCGGCCGGCTGAGCCGCAGAAGGAATGAAAAAAACGAGGGAAAGTACCCATCCATAGTGCGAGCGCATGGAATAACTCCTGAAATCCATTCGGGGTGCAGCGTGATCTTAGTCCGTAGGCAAGTTCCAGGCAATGCCGGAAACCCGCGAGCCCTTGCGCCGATCAGGCCAAACGAAGAAAGGCTTGGCGTATGCCGCTCGCTCCGAATCTCTTGAAAATCGCGGCCGAGACCCCATTGTTCTTTCAGCCGGCAAGAGTTTGAACCGCTTAAAAGGAGGTATGACCTATGTTCAACAGACCCACGCCATTCGAGAGCAGCTTATTCGACGAGTTCCGACGCCTGGAGCGGGAGATGGACGATCTATTCGGCCGTTGGTCTTGGCCGATTGGAATCAGATCCGCCACTCGCGGCAGTTTCCCCCCGGTGAATGTGGGCGCCACATCCGACGAGGTGGACGTTTACTTGTTTACCCCGGGTGTCGATCCCAAGACACTGGACATCTCCATTCAGCAGAACGTGCTGTCCGTCTCCGGCGAGCGGAAATTGCCGAAAAAAGAGGATGCCAACTACTATCGCCAGGAGCGTTTCGACGGCGAGTTCCGGCGCGCGATCATGCTACCGGAAGATGTGGATGCCGATCGAGTCGAAGCCCGCTGCGAGAACGGCATTCTGCACATCAAGGTACAACGGCGCGAGGCGGCCAAGCCTCGGCAGATCGAAGTGAAATGAGCAAAAGGAGAACATCATGGCTGAGACACAAGATGTTGCAACAAGGCAGTCCACCGACGTCCAAAAGCCCGAGCGTCAGGTGGTGTTGAACCCGCCGGTCGATATCTGCGAAGATGCGGAGGGCATCACGCTGGTAGCCGACATGCCGGGAGTATTGAGAGATCGACTCAACATAGAAGTCGATAAGAACAGTCTGCTTATCGAGGGTGATGCGCATTTCGACATGCCGGAGGGCATCCAGGCGCTATATGCGGACATCCGTTCGACGCGATACCGCCGGAGTTTCTCGCTCAGTCCGGAACTGGAACCGAACAACATCGACGCCACACTCAAGGACGGCGTGCTCACTCTGAAAATTCCCAAGCGGGCCGAATTGCGTCCGCGCAAGATTGAGGTGCGCGTGGATTAGCCGGAGCCAGCCTTTTGGATTCTGCGATGTCGAGGCCCGGTGTTCGGAAGCGCCGGGCCTTGCCATATCCGCGAATCGGATTTGAGCCGGCAGATGTAAAATCGATTACAAATGACACAGGTAACAATAAGGCGTATGCCAAAGTTCTACAAGGCAAATTGAATTGACCTCGGCCCCCTTCAATAAACGAAAGACGACCGGCCGCAAGCGGCGGGTCGTCGCCGACGATTCCCGCTTGCAGGAAGGCGTCCTTGTCCTTTGGAACGATGACAAAGGCTTCGGATTCGTGCGTCCATCCATGGGCGGCGACGACTATTTCGTCCATATCAGCGTACTCGAGGAGGGTACGAGCCGGCGCCCGCAGGTCGGAGACATCATTTTCTACAACGTGGCAAGCGACGTTCCCGGCAGGAGACGCCTTTCCTACGCCGCGATCAAAGGCGTCGATATCACGGTGAAAAAGCCGACCGAGGGTATTCTAGCCACCCCGCGTTCGCCATTTCTCTGGGTCTTGATCGGGTTGCCCATCCTCTTGTCGTGCTATCTGATCTGGCGGACATACAATCCGATTCCGTTCTTTTCTTACGTTTTCCTGAGCGTGCTGGCCATCATGCTTTATGGACTGGATAAGAAACACGCGATAACCGGCCAATGGCGCATACCGGAATTTTACATGCACATGATAGAGTTGATGGGAGGCTGGCCGGGGGCGCTCCTTGCGCAGCACGATTTCCGCCATAAGATACGGAAGACCCGCTACAGGATAATCCTATGGGGCATTATTATCTGCCACGGACTGGCGTGGGCCGCGTTTCTCGCGGTCGATTTTCTTGGGCCCTAACCCTGATCAAGTTCGGGCGGAAACCGGCCGATCATGAATGAACGCTTTTCAACGTAGCGGACGGGGATTCTCCGCTAGCGCCGACTTCCACAAGTTCTTCGGAAACCGGCAACCTGATGACGAACTCGCTGCCTCTTCCGGGACCCTCGCTGCTGGCTTCGACCCGGCCCCCGTGTAACTCCACGAGTTTTTGGACGATCGTCAGACCGATACCGAGACCGCCTTGCGAGCGGTCGATGGTACGCTCGGCTTGAGTGAACAGATCAAAAAGCCTCGGCAACAGATGGGCCGGTATGCCCTCACCCGTATCACGTACACGAATGACCGCCTGGGCGGATTCACGCGCCACCGTCAGCCTGATTTTGCCGCCAGAAGGCGTGTACTTGGCCGCATTATTGAGTATGTTCGAGACAACCTGCGCCAAACGCACCGGATCCCCATAAATCTGCACCGGTTCTTCCGGTAGCGAAACCGCGAGTTCGTGATGACGAGCATCGATTAACGGCTTGCTGGTTTCGAGAGCCTGTTCGATAACCGTGGCAACCGTTATGGCGCGCTTGTGCAAAGTAATCTTGCCCCTGATGATGCGTGAAACGTCCAGCAGGTCGTCCACCAACCGGGTCAGATGGCCGGCTTGACGATCAACGACATCGCGCGCCCAAGCCAATTTGGGATCGGCCACACCGATCTTGCGCATGACCTGCACGGCGTTTCGAATCGGAGCCAAAGGATTTCTGAGCTCATGACCCAACATGGCCAGGAACTCGTCCTTGCGGCTATCGGCATCGCGAAGACTGTCTTCGACCCGCTTGCGTTCCTGAATCTCCAATTTAAGCTGGCGGTTAAGCTGCATTAACTCTTGCGTGCGTTGCGTAACCCTCTCTTCCAGATTAGCGTTCAGTTGCCGAATCTTCTCCTCGGCCGCCTTGCGTTCCTGTATTTCCTTGATCAATCGCCGGTTAGTCTGTTCCAGTTCCTCCGGGCTGGGCATGGCGAGAGCCTGGGGGATCAACGGCCATAGCACAACGGCAGCGACGACCGAAATCAGGGCAGTGAACAGCTTGACAATACCTTCCACCTCGTAGATCGGCTGCCAGACCGTCCAGGCTTCCAACAAATGAGTCGTACCGCAGGCGAGAATGAAGGCGCCGAAGAGCAAGAAAATATTGCGAAAGCGAAGATTGCGGCGGCGCAGGACGAAGTAGATCAAAGCGCCTGGAATGGAATAGTAGGCCAGCGCCGTCATGACGTCCGAAAAAACATGCAGATAAAGCAAGGAAGGACGCCATAGCAGGCAATATCCGTGAGGCATGAGCCCGTCAGCTGAAATTAATGTTTGAAGACTATCCCACATGGTTTGTATCTCTATGAATCTACTCATACCTCGATTCCGCAGGCGATCAGAAATCCGGCAATGATCGGGACTGATAGCCAACGGGGATAGGCCTTAAGTGGGGAAGCTTAAATCGAGTCGATCGGTTGCACACCTCCAATCGACCAATCAATCGGATTGCTACATTGCTACAGAGCGCCGGCTAAGCCCTCCCCTTGTAGATGGGCGCCGAAAAGGAGGCAATCACCGAGCGTCTATAGATGCTCAAATGGCGTCTAAGTTCCCGCGCTATCTTGCTTTATCTCCCGATCCGCCGCGGAAGACCGCCCTCTTTCGTGACCGGCATGGTTTAAACGGGGAAACCAAGATCGGCAACCAGCGCCGGGCATTCAACAAAATCAAGGATGCAAAATAATAACAGGTCGATTGATAGCGGTTGTCCGGTTTCAGCAGGCTCCATTTTATATATCCCTCCAGAATCTACTCGAAAGCCTACCGATCGCCATAAGCAAAGGCAGTAGAAACACGACTCTATAAGGGGTTGCCGAGCGTAACCGATGTGCTTCACAAAAACATACGGCACAACCAATGAGCCGGTCACTTTATGAAACATATCGTACCTCCCAAGAGATATGCTGCCGATAGGCGATTCCACTTTCGCGGCATTTGTCCCAGTTAAGAGATAAGTATATTCACGGAGTTTTACATTTTTTTGCGATAGATTAGCAAGCTCGCCATCTAATAGGTAAGGCTTCTTTTTTGCATGCCCCACGTAGACCGCGGAGCCAACAAAGGCGCCGGTGCGCGCCGGGGCTCATATCCCCGGAAGGCCGGTTCGACTCCGGCAAGCCCTTTCCCGCGGATGGACAGGTACCGAATCCATGCTCAGTAAAACTGGGACTTATTTTTAGGTCGGCTTAATGAGTATTGATATATATTGGTCAGCCGATCTTAAAACCGAATTGAATGCCTATTCAATCATGATTTGCCTTTCACACTAAGAGGCCTTTCCGTAATGATTAAACGTAATGTTCAATCAAGAATATTATTTTCTGGAGATCAGAGATAATTCTAGCGACGTCACTTGACCATCCGTCTTTGTGCTGCTTTTCGTCACGATTTATCTATGTGATCGAGATGCTTTTTAACGATCTAAAAAACGGCTCTTTGAGGGCAATCGGATAATCCTAAATGCCTACTGCCTTGCTAAGCGAACGACAAGATCGTTCAGTCATACGGCTCGCCTTCAGAAACTGAACCACCGCCGACCGGTCAAAACCTTGAAAAGTTTCAGCAAAACCTCGGCTCATCAATGAAAAAGAGGACTTATGTCACGCACGAGCCTCGTCAAAACGTATAAGGTGGCGCGGCGCGTGGTCATCGGAGTGGTCGGATCTACCGTAGTGTTGATCGGGATCGCTTTAATCGTATTGCCGGGTCCAGCTTTTCTACTCATCCCTTTAGGCCTGGCAATTCTGGGCATCGAATTCGCCTGGGCGCGACACTGGTTACGTGTCGTCAAACGACGAGCCAAAGATCTCAAGCAAAGTGCCGACGATATCAAACGGAAAGCTAGCAATCTGATCGGGAAATGAACCGGTAATACTGTGAGCAAAATAAAGAGTCAGTTACCCGATGACACACTTCCGATAACTTGCCGGCTGCGAAGCGATTTTTCCTCGCATTTGATCGAGCCTATGGCCGATGCGCCCGACTATCGTATCGGCGAGCACTTAACGCTTGGCTTATCGACAGGGAATAAGAGTAGTTCTGAAAGTCGCAACTCTCATGTTACAGGAGGTTTTCTCATGAGAATCTACAAGGCATTTTCAAAACCTCGGCCAGGTATTTCTATCGTCTGTTTGAGTGCTATGGGATTGTTCGGTTGTGCATCCGAAACTCCGCCCATCAATACGATTTCGACAGCGGATACGGCTCTCAACCAAGCCATGATGGTAAAAGCGTCGGAATATGCCCCGGCGGAAATACAACGTGCCATGGATAAATTGGGACGCGCCAAGAAGGCTTTGGCTGACGAGAAATACGAGGATGCGCGCCGTCTGGCCGAGCAGGCCCAGATCGACGCCCAGTTGGCCGAGGCTAAAGCCCAGTCGGAAAATGCCCGCCAAATGGCGCAACAAGCCCAGCAAACCATCGAAGAGCTGCGCCGCGAGGCGGAAACCAGAGGTCGGCGCACTGACGACGTGAATCTCTAAAGGAGGCAACGCTATGTCAAGGACGGACAATAATCTCCGTTATTCACTCGCGATTCGCTGCTTTTCGCTAGGCATAATCACCCTATGCGCAGGCTGCGCCACGCAGAACGAATCCTTGGAAAAGGCTCGCCTGTCGTATTCGCAAGCCCAGCAAGACGTCGAGATCGCACAAAATGCTCCAGTCGCGCTCGCGGAGGCGGGTGAAACCCTGCGGCAGGCCGAAAACGCTGACGATGAAGACGAAACCACCCATCTCGCCTACATCGCCCAGAGGAAAGTCGAGATCGCACGGGCCATAGCCGAAACCCGAAAAGCCGAGTCCGAGACCCAGCAAATCCTCGACGAACGCGAGAGGCTGCTTCTACAACAGGAGCTTTCTGCGCTTAAGGCCCAGCAGACCGAGCGTGGTCTTATGGTTACCTTGGGCAGTGTGCTATTCGAATACGATAAAGCCAACCTCAAACCGGGCGCTCAGCAAGAGCTTTATCAGTTAGTGAATACGCTTAAACAGCACCCGGATCGCAACGTCCTCATCGAAGGGCATACCGACAGCCGCGGATCGGAGTCCTATAATGAGGAGCTGTCTCTGCGCCGCGCACAAGCCGTGCAGGATTTCTTGCTTAGAAACGGCGTCAGCCCGGACCGTATCGTGACCCGCGGATACGGCGAGGCTTATCCAGTGGCTTCGAACGATACAAACGCCGGACGGTTACAGAACCGTCGCGTAGAAATATATTTGTCGGAACCGGGCAAACCAGTCGCCGAACGAGGTAGATGATATCAACCGAAGTCGGAACTCAAAGTGAAGCCAGGCGTCATATAACCGTCGTTCGTCAGCAGTTACATCGTATGTGTCGGCCGCTGCGACTCGAGGCTGCCGGCCAGGTAGTTTTCGATTCGGGCACGTGTAGCCCCGCCGTCCTCGTCGCTGAATTGCACGCCGATACCCGCGGCGCGAGAACCCTCCGCACCGTTAGGGGTAATCCAGATAATCTTTCCGGCTACCGGAATCCGTTCGGGTTCATCCATAAGATTCAGCAACATGAATACTTCTTCGCCCAGACTGTAGCTGCGGTTCGTCGGAATGAACAGCCCACCGTTCTTGACGAACGGCATATAGGCGGAGTACAGAACATTTTTATCCCGAATCGTTAGAGACAGAATGCCTTGGCGTACCTTGTTTTCGCTTGCACTCATGATAGATACCAGTCCGCTTGCGGCGACTGTCCGAGTTGCGCCCAATGAATCAAAAGCTCCTCCAAAAGCAACTGGCGGTTGACTTGACCGTTCAGCGCGCGTTTTGCTTGCAGCAATAAGTCGAGGAATCCGAACAAGCTCTTCAAGTGTAGTCGACGGACCAAGGCCTGCAAGCCCTGACGCAAATCCGGGTTATCCAAACGCGGAGAGTCCGGCACGCTGCGGAGACGGATTAAGTCGATAGTCCATGAAACCATCCAGTCGACCAAATCCTCATAAGCCAAGGTCGACCACCGTTCCGCGAGAGTTATTGGCTCTTGACGTCGCAAAGCCACGTCGACGTACTCCGAAAACGCCGTCCTCCGGCGCTCCACGACGTCTGACTCGGCCAACGCCAACGCCTTTAATGGAGCATGCCTCGCAGTGGCCAGCAACACGGCTGTAGCTTCGTCGGTTCCTTGCTCCTCCAGCCATCGAGCGGCGACCGCATCGTCCGGAAGCGCGATCGGCAAACGCTGACAACGACTGAAAATAGTCGCCGGCAGGGCGGAAGGCATATCGGTCAGCAATAGCATTACCGTATTTTCACCCGGTTCCTCCAAGGTTTTCAGGAGGGCATTGGCTGCACTGATGTTCAATTGATGCGCCGCGCAAAACACGACTATGCGGTAGCCGCCGTACTGCGGCTTGAGCGAAAGGTTCGCGATCAAGTGCCGAACCGTGTCCACAGCGATAGGCTTTCCCCGCTCTGCAGGCTCTATCCTCAGGAAGTCCGGGTGGGTTCCGGCTAGAAACAACCGGCACCCGGCACAATCGCCGCAGGCAAAGATTTCCGGGTGCTTGCAAAGCAGCTTTTGGGCGAAAATCTCGGCCAGATACGTTTTCCCGATCCCGTCAACACCGTGAATCAAGAGAGCCTGTGGCAGCCTCTGAGAAGCCAGATAAGCGTTCAGCTTTTGCCATGGCTCATCGAGCCAAGGATAGAGAATGCCGCTGGACGCCGTTCCCATCAGGTCTGACGCAAAGAATCCAAATGCCTTGCGATTTCCGCCTGCACGTCCTCGAGCGGCTGAGTCGCATCGAGTAGCTTGATGCGGTGAGGCCATTGTCTGGCCAAATCGCAATACGTTTCCCTGACCCGGGAAAAGAAAGCCGGCAGTTCGGTTTCGAAACGGTCCAGTTGGCCTCTGCCTTTAGCCCGTTGGAGGCCGACTTCCACGGGAGCGTCGAACAAAAGGGTGAGATCGGGTTCCAGCCCTTTCTGCAACCATTCTTGAAGAAATCGAATGACCGCGTTATCGATGCCGCGCCCACCGCCCTGGTACGCATAACTAGCATCGGTGAACCGATCGCAAACGATCCAGATGCCTTTGGCCAAAGCGGGCTCGATGACTTCTTCGATGTGCTGGGCGCGGGCGGCGAACATCAGCAAGAGTTCAGTCCGAGCCGACATCCCTTGAGAATCGATCACCAGCCGGCGGATGGCTTCACCTATAGGGGTGCCGCCAGGTTCGCGGGTCACGAGAAATCTAATTCCACGCCTTTGCAAATAATCTCGGATGAACTCCAGATTGGTGGTTTTGCCTACGCCCTCCCCGCCTTCGAGGGTGATGAATTTTCCTCTAGTCATGTCGCCGCATTTGGAATTGTTCGACCGCGCGCCGATGTTCTTCCAGACTATCGGAAAAAACGTGAGTGCCGTCTCCGCGGGCGACGAAATACAAACTCTCCCCCGCAGCGGGATGCAAGGCCGCGCGGATCGAATCGCGCCCCGGATTGGCGATGGGGGTCGGCGGCAATCCCGAACGAACATAGGTGTTGTAAGGCGTATCTTTCAGCAAGTCTTCCTTCCGGATATTTCCAGTGAAGCTGTCACCCAGACCATAAATGATCGTCGGATCCGTTTGCAGCAACATACCTTTGGCCAGACGTCGAGTGAATACGCCGGCAATAAGAGGACGCTCATCCGAACGGGCCGTTTCCTTCTCCACAATCGAAGCCACGATCAATGATTCGTAGGGCGTACCATAGGTAGTCCCTTCGGCACGATTGGCCCATTCTTCGTTCAGTACTCCCTGCATTTTTCGATAAGCCCGCTTGAGAACCTCGATATCCGAGGTGCCCTTGGTCACGAAATAAGTGTCCGGATAGAAACGTCCCTCCGGATGCTCATCGGGCGCCCCGATGATTTGCATGATCTCTTGGGGAGATTTACCCGTTGCACGTTTCTTTAGGGGGGGACTTTGATCCAATGCGCTCAAAATTTGCCGGAATGTCCAGCCTTCCACAAGCGTAATCGGGTACTGGCGGACCTTGCCCGAGACGAACAGCGCCAGTAGCTCCCGAAGCGTCGTCCCCGGCGGGATTTCGTACTCGCCATACTTCAAATGTCTGGCCGAACCGTCCAGATAGGCCCGAAATCTGAACCATACCGGGCTAGATACAATTCCCTGCTCTTTAAGTCTGGCTGTTATGCGGGCCAGGCTGTCGCCCTTAGCAATCTCGAAATAAGCTGGACTCTCGAGTCCTAGCGGCCTATCCAGCGCTGCTCGATAGTCCATCCACAACCATCCGATCAGGAAACTGGCAGCGATGACGATAATCCCGATCGCCCGTTGCACGCTGCGGCCAACTCGCTTTCCGCCTTCGTCCTTAGCCATCGATCAATCTCTTCTGTAATCGGCCCAATACCATATGTTCGATGCTCGCATCGGCGAACGGGCCATAGTCCAATTACGCAGTTTGTTAAAAATACCTCGTCGGCAGCGTAAAGTTCCTCAAGCGTAACCCGTGACTCTACGAAGTCGACCCCGTTCTCCCGAGCCGTCGCGATCGTTATGCCACGCATGACCCCGGCGACGCCGCAGCGGTCGATTTTCGGCGTGTGCAGAGTGCCGTCCTTAACCAGAAAAACATTGCTCATCGTGCCTTCGGTGACATAGCCCTCGGCATCCAGCATGATGCCTTCCCGAATCTCGTCGGCAGCCCACTCCGCACGAGCAAGGATTTGTTCCAGACGATTCATGTGTTTGATGCCGGCCAGCCGGGGGTTGATACCCAACCGGCTCCCGCAAACCCGTATCTCGACACCGACTTTCCATAATTCGGGCGGATATTCGGGCAGGGGGTGCATGCTCAGGACCCGAGTCACCCGCTGCGGTTGCGGCAGTCGGTAACCGCGGCCTCCGATACCTCGGCTGATTTGTATCTTCAACACCCCTTCCAGCTGCGTCATGCAGAGTGTCCGTACATCGGGCTCTAAACATTCGCTCCCGGGAAAAGAAATGAGAAGTCTTTGGCAGTCGCGCTCCAGACGAGCCAGGTGCAAAGCCCAAAACAAAGGGACTCCTTGACGGACGGCAATCGTGGTGAATGTCCCGTCTCCGTATTGGAAGCCACGGTCTGCCAAATCCACACAACGTGTCGGTTGGCCGTTCACTAGAGCCGTCATACACGCCGAACCCACATCATCATCTTAATCGGCCAACCCAAAAAAACCTGGTCTTAAGATAACAAAAAGCACGCTGATGCGTGCCTATATGAACGTCCAACTCTAAGCCTTTATTGACGAAGAGTTGGAGCTATCAAACGGAAATTAGTTGTACTTCTTGAAAATCAAAGTGCCGTTCGTTCCACCGAAGCCGAAAGAGTTGGACATGACGATGTCCAACCTTGCCTCACGCGCGGTGTGGGGAACATAATCGAGATCGCATTCCGGGTCCGGATTGTCTAGATTGATGGTTGGAGGAATGACTTGATCTCTGAGCGCCAGTACCGAGAATATCGCCTCGATGCCACCGGCAGCACCCAGCATATGGCCGGTCATGGATTTCGTCGAGCTGATCGGAGTACTGTAGGCATGATTTCCAAGCACGGTCTTGATCGCTCTGGTTTCCGCGATATCCCCGGCTGGAGTCGATGTTCCATGAGCATTGATGTAATCGACTTGATCGGCGTTGATGCCTGCGTCCCTCAGCGCGTTTCGCATGCAACGTGCCGCCCCCTCGCCACCTTCCGGCGGCTGAGTCATGTGATAGGCATCGGCGCTCATGCCGTAACCGATCAGTTCGGCATAAATCCTGGCACCACGCCGCTTGGCGTGTTCCAATTCCTCCAACACCAAGACCCCCGCACCGTCGCTCAATACGAAGCCATCCCGGTCTTTGTCCCAAGGACGACTGGCGTGCACCGGATCGTCATTGCGGCGGGACAAGGCCCGTGCTGACGCAAATCCTCCCAAGGAAGTCGGCGAAGTCGCCATTTCGGCACCGCCGGCAATCATGACATCAGCATCGCCGTATTGAATCACGCGGGCGGCCTCACCGATATTATGAGTGCCTGTCGTACATGCGGTAACGATAGCGAAGTTGGGGCCTTTCAATCCGTACTTGATGGATACATTGCCCGATATCATGTTGATGATGTTGCTGGGCACAAAGAACGGTGAAATTTTCCGCGGTCCGCCTCTCAAAAAGGCGCTATGTCCGCTCTCGATTCCCGTGATACCGCCGATGCCGGAACCGATGGCCACGCCGATACGTTCAGAATTTTCTTCGGCTACGTCCAGTCCAGAGTCTTCGAACGCATCGCAGCCTGCCGCAAGCCCGTAATGGATGAAAACATCCATTTTTTTGGCTTCTTTTTCGGAAATATATCGGGTGATATCGAATCCCCTGACACTCCCGCCAAAGCGGGTCGAGAAATCGGAAACGTCGAAATGCTCGATGGGCGCGATGCCGCTTTTGCCGTCAAGCACGTTTCCCCAGGAATCAGTCACCGTTAACCCGACCGGCGATACTGCGCCCAATCCGGTAACGACCACGCGCCTTCTACTCAATCTTTATTCCTTAGCGGGGTGTAAATTGACAAAGACAATCCTGCCCCGCCAAGCCGAAAACCTTGCGGGGCGGCAGGATCAAATCAGATGTGGCTTTCGATGTAGTCTATCGCTTGCTGGACAGTGGTGATCTTCTCCGCGTCTTCGTCGGGAATCTCACACTCAAATTCTTCTTCCAGGGCCATCACCAGTTCGACCGTGTCCAAGGAATCGGCGCCGAGGTCGTCGACGAAAGAAGCTTCATTGGAGACTTCTTCTTTCACGCCCAATTGCTCAGCCACGATCTTCTTAACACGCTCTGCTACATCACTCATCGTTTTATATCCTCAGCTGTTTTCTCTGGTTTTAGTGAGTCGGGAAATTTTAATTTGAAACCGGGTGAATACAAGACTTTTCTCTAAAAAGAAAACGTCGGTCGCTCAATTCATTAGCGAAAGCACGCGTCCCGGAAATGCATGAGATCATGCCATGTGCATGCCGCCGTTGACATGTATGGTTTCGCCCGTGATGTAAGCAGCGTCATCCGAACATAGAAAGGCCACCACGCCTGCCACCTCATCCGCAGATCCTAATCGCGCCAAGGGGATGTTATCCAGCAACGCTTTACGGCTTTCCTCAGGCAGCGCGCGCGTCATGTCGGTATCGATGAATCCCGGCGCCACGGCGTTGACGGTGATATTCCGTGACCCAACTTCTCTCGCGAGCGATTTGGTAAAACCGATGATACCGGCCTTGGCGGCCGCATAATTGGTTTGCCCTGCATTTCCCATCGCTCCGACGACGGAGGTAATGTTGATCATGCGTCCCTCTCGGGCTTTCATCATTCCACGCAAACCGGCTTTACACATACGGTAAACGGATGACAAATTGGTCCGGATGATGTCATCCCATTCCTCGTCTTTCATCCGCATCAGCAGGTTGTCTCGCGTTATTCCGGCGTTATTGACCAAAATGAGCGGGGCGCCGAACTCTTCGTTCACAGATTTGAAGAATCGCTCAACCGAATCGGCCTCGGCCACGTCCAGTACCATGCCCTTGCCGCGAAATCCGCCTTCGGCCAAAGCCGCCGAGATGGCGTTGGCCCCCGACTCGGTGGTCGCCGTACCTATGACGGTATGACCATCCTTCGCCAGACGCAGAGCTATAGCACGCCCGATACCGCGACTGGCCCCGGTTACAACAGCGAATTTAGACATCATTGAACAAGCTCCAATGCTCTAATTAAGGAATCCGGATCAAAAACCGCTTCGGTTCTGCACGCCGGGACGATTCGCTTGTTCAAACCGGTCAGAACTCGACCGGGACCACATTCGACAAACCGGCTGACGCCCTGCTGAGACATGAACAGAATGGAATCGGTCCAACGAACCGGGCTGTACAGTTGCTTTTCCAAGACGGCCCGAATCACGTCGGGAGCCGAATGGGAGGCGACGTCGACGTTATGCAGCACTCCAATCGGAGGGATTTTTACCGCTATGTCGGACAGCATTTGCCTAAATTTCTCAGCGGCGCTTCTCATTAACGGACAATGGGACGGCACGCTGACCGGCAAGAGAACGGCCCGCTTGGCGCCCTCCGCTTTGCCTAGTTCAACTGCCCGCTCCACGGCAACCTTATGACCGGCAATCACGATTTGCCCAGGAGCGTTGAAATTGGCCGGTTTGACAATCTCCGTTTCGGTCGATGCTCTGCTGCAAACCTCAACGACCTGGGTGTCGTTCAATCCCAAAATAGCTGCCATCGCCCCGGTTTCGGGAGGCACCGCTTCCTGCATCAATCGTCCGCGCTCGGCCACAAGCCGAACCGCATCCTCGAAAATCAAAGCGCCGGAACACACCAATGCCGCATATTCGCCCAAGCTATGGCCGGCCATCCAGCCCGGTCTTACCGAAGTCCGTTTGGACCAAACTCGCCAGGCAGCAACATCGGCGGCCAGCATGGCCGGCTGGGTACACTGCGTCAGATTAAGTCTTTCTTCGGGACCGTTCCGCACTAAATCCCAGAGATCGTAGCCAAGCACTTCTGAAGCGGCCTGAAAGGTCGACGCAACTTCGGTATGGACCTCGGCTAGCTTCGACAACATCCCAACGGACTGGGAGCCTTGCCCCGGGAAAAGAAACGCCAAACCTTCGTCGACGAGATTCGTAGACATAAACTCCCCTAGTACCGGATGAGGGCCGAGCCCCAAGCGAAACCGCCACCGAAAGCTTCCATCAAAACCATCTGGCCTCGCTGAATTCGACCGTCGCGAATTGCTTCGTTCAAAGCGAGCGGCACCGAAGCCGCGGATGTATTGCCTTGTTTTTCGATGGTCATCACCACGCGGTCCATGGGCATATGCAGTTTTTTTGCCGTAGCGGCGATGATGCGTATATTGGCTTGATGGGGGACTAACCAGTGGATATCCGATTTCTGCAGATTGTTGGCGGCCAAGGTCTCGTCCACGATGCGTCCCAGAGTATTGACGGCGATCTTGAATACCTCGTTACCCTGCATCTTCAAGAATCGCTCGTCGCCTTCACCGCTCCCCGCACCGTTAGGGTTGGGGACGTACAGCAAATCCTGATATTGCCCATCGGAATGAATATGTGTGCTCAGGATTCCAGGCTCATCCGCCGCTTCCAGCACGACAGCCCCGGCACCGTCGCCGAAAAGAATGCAGGTTGCACGATCCGACCAGTCGACGATCCGCGAGGTTACCTCGCTGCCTACGACGAGAACCCGACGGGCGGCTCCTGCCCTGACATACTGGTCAGCGATACTGAGCGCGTAGATAAAACCGGAGCATGCTGCCTGAACGTCGAATGCAGCGCAATCCCGGATATTTAACCTCTGTTGCAACAGGCAAGCGGTACTGGGAAAAACTCGATCCGGCGTACAAGTTGCAACGATGATGAGATCGATCGTTCCCGGTTCGATTTCTGCCGACTCCAGAGCCTGACGCGCAGCGCGCTCCGCCATGCTGGAGGCTGTTTCATGTTTTCCTGCGATGCGGCGCTCGCGAATACCGGTCCGTTCGATGATCCAAGCATCCGATGTATCGACGGTTTGAGCGATCTGTTCGTTGGTGAGAATGGTTTCGGGGAGATAGCCACCGGTTCCGAGAATCCGAGCGTACCGTCTCACGCGGTCTTCCTCTCAGCGAAAATCTCCGCTATGCGCTCGCCGATACGAGTCGGAACAGCCTTTTCAATCTCCTTCACTGCAATGCCGATGGCATTCGCGAAAGCCAAACGGTCAGCGTTACCATGACTCTTGATTACGATGCCGCGCAACCCCAAGAGGGAGGCTCCATTGTAGCGCCGATGATCGAATTGCTTCTTAAAGGAATGGAGCACCGGCATAGCCGCTAATCCGGCCAATTTGGTGAAAAGATTCCTGCCGAATGCCTGTTTGATTGAATGATTGATCATTTTGGCGAGACCCTCGCTGGTTTTGAGCGCCACGTTGCCGACAAAGCCGTCGGTGACGACGATATCCACGTTACCCGAGTAGAGATCGTTCCCTTCGACGTAGCCGATAAAATTGATGTGGGCACCAGCCAATAGTTTTGCGGCCTCCTTAACCTGCTCGTTGCCCTTGATTTCTTCTTCGCCGATATTCAGCAACCCCACCCGCGGATGATCTTTATCCTCGACCGCGCGCACGAGCTCGTAGCCCATTACGGCGAATTGATAGAGGTGTTCGGCCGAACAATCCACATTCGCCCCGAGATCCAGTACATGGGTATGTCCTCCCATGGAGGGAACAGCAGAGATGATGGCCGGACGATCGATCCCAGGTATCGTCTTGAGAACAAATTTCGCGATCGCCATCAACGCACCGGTATTTCCGGCACTGACGCAAGCATCGGCAACGCCTTCCTTGACCAGGTCAACGGCAACTCGCATGGATGAATCCTTCTTGCCGCGGAGAGCCTTCGCCGGGGACTCATGCATTTCCACCGTTTCAGACGCGTGATGAATGCGAATTCGGTCACTGAGACGTGCTAACGCTGATCCCAGATGATGGCGCAATACGGCTTCATCACCTACAAGAATCAAATTTAAGTGAGGATTGCTTTCGGCACTGTCCAGAGCCGCCGGAACGATCACGGCGGGACCGTGATCGCCGCCCATGGCATCCAAAGCGATGGTCGGCTTCTTAATCATAGTTCTTGTTTAGTCAATCGAGCGGCAAACTCAGCAGAAACAACGATAAGGAGCCGCATCGATTCCGGCTCCCGAAGTCAATCCAAATATCAAAGCTACTCTTCGCTAGATTCTTCTTTGCTCGCAATCACCTTACGCCCGCGATAATACCCATCCGGGCTGACGTGATGCCGAAGATGCGTTTCACCCGTGGTAGGCTCGATGGAAAGCGCATTTGCTTTCAAAGCATCGTGCGAACGACGCATACCCCGCTTGGAACGTGTCTTACGATTTTGCTGTACGGCCATTTAAAAGCTCCTATTATCGAATAGTTTTCAGTTGCGCCAACACGGCGAAAGGATTCTCGCGGGAATCCACATTAGTAGTTTCTGTCTTAGGCGAAGCACAATGGGAATGCTGGGGAATTGCAGGAATAGCCAGCAGCAATTCATCCGCCACTATATCCGCCAGATCAATCACACCCGTTTCGTCAAGAAGCAAGGGCTCAAGCGTTTCGGGCAGTAGATTCCCCTCATCAATGGAGCTGACGACGCCGAGGTGTACTTCGCTGTGCACCGGCCAGTCCAGAGGCCCCAGGCAACATTGGCACTCCAGCTTAAGATCGGCCTCCACCCAACCAGAAACGATTGCACGACGGCCTTCTTTCTTAAATTCAAGATCGACTTTCGCCTCAGCTTCACCATTCAGCACCATATCCTGTATACGAGAAATGGTGTTCAAAGGCATCGATCCGACGATCCGTCGCTTCTTTTCCGCGAACTCTAATGGATCTATCAAATCCGGCAAACGGTCAAGCATAATCGTGCAATGATATCGAGAAATGTCAAAAGCTGTCAAAATCGCTTCTTTAACTCTTTTTGACCCATTAAGTCTTCACTCAAATCCGACCGCATGACAAAAATTGTTCTGGCATCCAGCTCGACCTATCGCCAAGACCTATTCAAAAAGCTGGGACTTGAGTTTGATTCGATCTCTCCAGGGATTAGCGAAACGCCCAAAGTCAACGAAAAGCCGGATTGCCAAGCACTGCGGCTAGCGCAGGAAAAAGCCGCTGCCGCGGCGCCCGGTTTTTCCGACGCCCTGATAATCGGCTCCGATCAAGTAGCCGTTCTATGCGGAAAACAGTTGGTCAAACCTATGACTCGTGATAACGCCATCCGGCAACTTCGTGCGGCTTCCGGCCGATGCGTTGTGTTTTACACCGCTGTATGCGTCCTAAACACCGCCACGGGAGATATGAAAGCCGAAATCGACCGCTGCTTGGTTCACTTTCGAGAACTGAGTGACAAGGAAATCGAACGTTATGTAGATCGAGAACAGCCTTTCGATTGTGCTGGAGGATTCAAGTCCGAAGGCTTGGGCATCGTGCTGTTTGAAAGGTTCGAAGGCGAAGACCCCAACGCACTGGTTGGGCTTCCACTGATCAGGCTAGCCCGCCTACTGGAAAGCTTCGGGGTTCAGGTAATCTGAATCAATGGCGCACGTAAACATCAGGCATGAACACGGCAGCGGTATCGCTGAGTTTCTCGGTTGCCTTGGACATCACATTTATTATTTGGGTCTCGTCCAAACGTATAGCAGAGGCGACTTCATCAGGAATCGCCCTAAGCACATCTTGGATCGGAAAGCCGAGTAATGACACAGTTTTCAGTTGATTGGCGAGGTATAACAGGCTGGCCTCCAAACGATAGTCCTCGGCCCGTTCGGGCTCCAAATGCCAACGAATCCCTTCCCGCAAGGCCGATGGCATTTTCCACGCCTTGGCTAATGCCGCACCGATCTCGGCGTAGGTAAACCCGAGCAGCTCCTTTTCCAACCCCGGAATCAACCGATCGTCACCTGCCGCAACCAAAAGAATTTCCCTCGCCTTATCCGGCAAGCGCATGTAGATAATCAGCGCACCGATACGATGCAACAGCCCGGCAACAAACAAGCGCTCGCTGTGCAAAACGGAAGCTTCCTTGGCCAACAGACGCGCAATCACGCCACAATAGAGGCTGTTCAACCAAAAATCGTTCATGTTGACTAGACAAGCGGGGATGTTGCGAAATCCATGAATGACAGAGGTTGTCAGCGCCAAATCATACAGTGCGTCGGCACCGACCATTCCAACCGCACGAGTAATGGTCTCGATACGCCCCGACAATCCGTAGTAAGAGCTATTGACGATTTTCAGCAACCGCGCCGCAAGTGCGGGATCCTGACCAATCGCTTCGGCGACCTCTCCGATCGTGAAGTCTTCACGTTCGAGAACGGTCGAAATCCGCGCCACCGCGACTGGCGGGGATACCAATTGAGGTGCCCCCATGACGAGGGCTTCCGGCGTTTCGGCTGCAAACATCAATTCAATCGGTTGTAATAATTGAGGACTCGGGTCACATACGCCTGAGTTTCTTGAAAGGGAGGCACCTTATTTCCATATTTGATGACGTTGTTTTCCCCGGCATTGTAAGCCGCAACGGCGAGTCTAACGTCGGATTGAAACATGTCGATCAGCTCGCTTAGGTACCTTGCACCTCCTTCTATGTTTTCGCTCGGATCATAGCGATCACGAACACCGTAGCGAGCGGCCGTTTCGGGCATGAGCTGCATCAGACCGACAGCGCCTTTGCTGGATATTGCTCCGGGGTTATAGGAAGACTCGGCACGGATAACGGCATGCAGCAATGCCGGATCAAGGCTGTACTTGCTGGCTGCCGCATCGATCAATGACGCAAATTGTCTACGATTTTTATCGGAGAATCTGGAGCCGGTCGGCCATTTTTTCGAGGTCCGAGAGAGCGAAAATGCGGCAGGCGACTTGATGATCAACTGATAGCCCGAGTGTTTCGGATTGTCCGTATAAAAAACATGTCCGGCGCTATCCACATATTTGTAAACATCCGCAGCGGCCGAACCCGAACAAAGAAAGAAAAAAAGTGCCAACGAGCGTCTTATTTTTGATGGTCTAATCATCGTTCTTCCGCCTGTTGATCGTCACCCTATCGACAGACGAAAGTTTTGCACGAATCTGTTTTTTTGCAACTCGGCAAGGCCATTGCCCCTACCGCGTCAAAACGTCAGGGCGGTAAACCTGCGAGCCGCTTCGCTCCGCAAGACATCAACCCGGCAAGGGCTTGATCAATCCTGCCGCTTTTTTTGCTCGTTCTCGGGCTTCTTCGATGGAGTTACCTGCGGCTAAAGCCACGCCGACTCGGCGGCGCGGATATGAAATCGGCTTGCCGAACAGCCGGATTTCGGTTTCGGGAACGGAAAGCGCATCGCCGACTCCCTCAAACGCGATCCCCTCGCCTTCGATCTGGCCGTAAATCACAGCGCTGGCCCCCGGATTGCGGAGACCGGTCGAAACGGGAAATCCCAGTATGGCTCGGGCATGCAGCTCGAATTCGCTCTGCGCCTGGGTGATCATGGTAACCATGCCCGTGTCATGAGGCCTCGGACTGACTTCGCTGAACCAAACCCGATCGCCTTTGACGAACAATTCCACACCGAAAAGACCACGCCCACCGAGACGCCCCGTCACCGCCGTGGCGATGCGTTTAGCCTCCGTCAAAGCGACTGCGCTCATGGGCTGTGGCTGCCAACTCTCTACGTAGTCGCCAAGTTCCTGCCGGTGACCGATAGGCTCGCAGAAATAAGTCTCCTCTACACCGTGGCCATCGCTGGCTCGCACCGTAAGCAAGGTAATTTCGTAATCGAATTCAATTTTGCCTTCTACGATGACTCTGGCATCCTTGACTCGCCCTCCTGATTGCGCGTATTCCCAAGCCTTTTCCACATCGACCTCGCTGCACAGCAGCGATTGCCCTTTACCCGAAGAGGACATCACGGGCTTGACAAAGCAGGGATAGCCGATCGTTTGAACGGCTGTCCTCAGCGAATCTAAAGAATCGGCAAAAGCATAGGGCGAGGTGGGCAAACCGAGCTCTTCCGCAGCAAGGCGGCGAATCCCCTCACGATTCATGGTCAAGCAGACCGCGCGTGCCGTAGGAATCACGGCCGCCGCACCGGCCTGCTCAATCTCGGCCAAGGCGTCCGTGGCGATCGCCTCGATTTCCGGCACGATGATGTCCGGTCTTTCCATTTCCACTAGTCGCTTTATAGCTTCTCCATCAGTCATGTCTATCATGTGGGCACAATGCGCCACGTGCTGGGCGGGCGCATTGGGATAACGATCCACGGCCACGACTTCGACGCCGTAGCGTTGCAGAGCGATCGCGACCTCCTTGCCGAGTTCGCCGCTACCCAGAAGCATGACGCGCGTGGCGCTACGTGTCAGTGCGGTACCTATTTTCATGACTGGCTCCTTTCGATGGATCGGCTGCATATGCGTTTATTCATTAAGACCGTTCTCCGGCATTCAAATCACAGCCTCTTACCTGCACCGTATCCACCTTGCCTGGATATGCAGCATGTCCGGCGAAGAGGCTGATATTCCAGTCCAACGCGAACGACTTCGGGTCTAAGGTCTCACGTCCGAGGCCCGAGCTGTTTCCATGCCTCGTCCAATCGTTTCGCGGACACGGGATACGGCGTCTTTAACATCTGAGCGAAGAGCGAAACGCGGAACTCTTCCAAGCTCCAGCGATAGGCGTCGCGCTCAGGAAGCAAACGCCCTTTGGCCGCCTTGATGACGTTCCAATAGCGCGCCCAAAGGGGCGCAAGCTCATTGTACTGCTTCTGGTCGCGAACGGAGTCTTGCGCGGATTTCTCCAGACGATGCAATATCGCCTTGAGGTAACGAGGCATTTCCTTGATCTGCGCATATGGAGTCGTAACCAAGAATCCCGCGTAAACAAGCAATCCCACTTGTTCCTGCATATCCTGCGTGGCTGCATTGGCCGGCCTAGTCTTCAGTTTGGCCTGCACCTCGCCATATAGTTGAAGCACGGTCTGAGCTATGCGCGCCATTTCGTCCGCCTTTAGGACCAGCTCAGTTTTCTGATCTCTAAGCCGCTTCTCGAATTGATCGGCGCTACGGATATCTGGCTGCCCTTCCAAGAACAACGTCCCCATGAGCCGGTCCAAAAGATCCTCGCGCAGCTCGCGCCCGGTTTTCAATTCGGAATAGAGGAACGGATGCGCAGGCACTTGCCGGTATAAGAACTCCGCTTGCGCATTGACTGCAAGATTCTTTTTTAAATACTTGAGCTCCTTGGCCAAAGCGCAGCGGAACAGGCGTGCCAGTCCCAGTTCCTGCTGCCGCGCTGCTTCTTCCGGAGTATCGAATACCCTAACGCCCACGTTCTCCCCTTCGTCGACCACCGCTGGAAAGCCATAGATCGTCTGGCCATCGTGTTGGCCGTCGAAACATTGAGGCAGTTCACCGAAACTCCAACTTTTGCAGCCGGTATGCAGGTAGGCCTGCCGAGCCAGTTGCTGAAAGTTCTTGCCGGCGTCGGCGGAGTGGCGGATCTTGAGTTCCTTGAGATCGCGGGAACGATCAACGACGGCATTGAATTCATCCACTACGGCGAAATTCATGCGAAGGTGCGCCGGCAGCACGTCTTCTCGGAAGGAATCGGGCGACACGGCGATACCGCCGGTCTTTTTCAATGCCGACGAAAGCTGGGCGCAGAACGAACCATGACCGTAATCCAGCATAGGCAAAGCCCGGTCGGCGTGGTCCGGTGCGGGCACGAAATGGATACGCAAAGTCTTGGGCAGGGACTTGATGAGAGCAATGGTCTTCTCCCGGAGCAGCCCCGGAACCAACCAGCGGAACGGCTCGGGATCGAGCTGGTTCAGGAGATGCAACGGCACGATGGCCGTGACGCCGTCGTCCTCGTGTCCCGGTTCGAATCGGTACTGCAACTGAAACCGCAACGGCCCTACCTGAAAGTGATCGGGGAAATTCCTGGCATCCAGCGAACTGTCTTCCTTCGCGGTAATGTCGTCTCGACTGAGTTTGAGAATATCGGGTTTGCGCGCCTCCGCTGCCTTGCGCCAACGTTCGAAGGTGACGCCGTTAACTACGTCCTGCGGAATCCGCTCGTCAAACCAGCGGAACAGCCAATCCTCGTCCACCAGCAAATCCGCGCGCCGGCCCTTGTGCTGGAGATAATCAGCCTCTTCCAAAAGTTTCAGATTGTGCAGGAAAAACGGGGCCTTGCTGTCGTAATCCATGTGCACCAGGGCGTGGCGGACGAACATCTCGCGGGCCGCCTGTGGATTGATCCTCTCGTACGGAATCTTGCGTCCCGCCTGAATGACGAGTCCGAACAGCGTGGTACGCTCATGCACCGCCGCGCGTGCCGCCTTGCGTTCCCAGTGCGGATCGTAGTGTTGTTGCTTGACGAGATGGGCGCCGACCTTCTCGATCCACTCCGGCTCGATCTTGGCCACGGTGCGGGCGTAAACTTTTGTGGTCTCCACCTGCTCGGCCGACATGATCCATTTGGGTTTGGCCTTGAACAGAAAAGAGCCGGGATGGATGAACAGCTTGGTACCCCTCGTCGCGACATATTCGTTCTGCTCCTGCTTGAGACAGACATTGGACAGCAGACCCGAAAGCAGTGCCCTATGAATTTCGCCGTATTCGCCCGGCGCCTGGTTCAATTTCAAGTCCAGCTCGCCCTTCACCACCTCCATGATTTGCGCGTGGATATCGTGCCATTCCGTCATTCGCACGTAAGACAGAAAGTTGTCCCGACACCATTGGCGTAGCTTGGATTTCGACAAATGCTTTTTCTGTTCCTCGAACTCGTTCCATAGCTTCAAGAAGGACAGGAAATCCGACGCATCATCCCGGAACTTGGCGTGCTTCTGATCGGCATTCGAAGCCTGGTCGGCGGGGCGCTCGCGGGGATCCGGCACGCTCAGGGCAGCGACGATGATTGCGATCTCGCTCAGGCAATGCTCGTCCGCCCCGGCCAACAGCATCCGCCCGAGTTTGGGATCCACGGGCAACTTCGCGAGCTTGCGGCCGATATCCGTGATCTGCCCGCGCTCGTCCAGCGCGTTGACTTCTTGCAAGGTTCGAAGACCGTCGCGAATCAACCGCGAATCGGGCGGTTCTACAAACGGGAACTTGGATATATCTCCCAGCTTGAGGGCATGCATTTGCAGAATGACTGCCGCCAGGTTGGTACGGAGGATTTCCGGATCGGTGAATTCGGGCCGGTTGAGAAAATCCTGTTCGGAATACAACCGAATCGCTGTCCCCGGACCGACCCGTCCGCAGCGGCCGGATCGCTGGTTGGCCGAAGCACGGGAGACTTTCTCGATCGGCAGTCGCTGCAGCTTGCTGCGGTGACTGTACCGACTGATGCGCGCGTAGCCCGTATCGATAACCGAGCGGATGCCGGGCACGGTGAGCGAAGTTTCCGCCACATTCGTCGCCAGCACGATGCGACGCGTACCCGAAGGCTTGAACACCCGCTCCTGCTCGGACTGGGACAGACGCGAGTACAGCGGCAGGATTTCACATTTTGACGGGTGATGTTTGCGCAGCGACTCGGCGGTTTCGCGAATTTCGCGCTCGCCGCTCAGGAAGATGAGAATATCCCCGGGCTGCTCCCGCCACAGCTCGTCCACGGCGTTGAGTATAGCCGTCTGCTCGGCGCGGTCGGTCTCGTCGCCCTCCTCGACTTCTACCGGCCGATAACGGATGTCTACCGGATAAGTTCGACCGGAGACGTTGATGATGGGCGCATGACCAAAATGCTGTGAGAAGCGTTCTGGATCGATGGTGGCGGAAGTGATGATGAGCTTCAGGTCCGGACGTTTGGGCATCAGCCACTTGAGATAGCCGAGCAGAAAATCGATATTGAGGCTCCGCTCGTGAGCCTCGTCGACGATCAAGGTGTCGTACTGGTCGAGAAATCGATCGTGCTGAGTCTCGGCCAGCAGGATGCCGTCGGTCATCAGCTTGATCAAGCTTTCCGGCCGGGTGTGATCTTGGAATCGAACCTTATAGCCGACTGCCTGCCCCAAGGGCTGTTTGAGCTCCTCGGCAATCCGAGCGGCAACGGTACGGGCCGCGATGCGGCGAGGCTGGGTGTGACCGATGTAACCGGAGACGCCTCGGCCGGCCTCAAGACAGATTTTCGGCAATTGGGTCGTTTTGCCCGACCCCGTTTCTCCGCAAACGACGACGACCTGATGATTGCGAACGCTTGCGAGGATCTCTGCTTTCCGTTCGACAACCGGAAGTTCGTGCGGATAATCAAGTACCGGAATGGCGTCTGCTCGAAGCCGCCTTTGTGCTACGGACTGGTTAATCGAGTCCTGAAGTGCCTGTAACTGATCCGTAGCGGCTTGGTCTTGGCGTATATCCGCCAGCAAACGTGAAAGCCTCTTTCCGAGGCGGTAGCGATCCTTGCGAAGGCAAAGTTCGAGGTTCCGTTCGAGTTGTTTGAAGATTTCCTGCATTGAGGGATTGATGAATACGCTTGATTCCACGGTGGTTAAGAGCCGACTGTTTTAATCAAAAGCGGCAAGCGCCGCCGCGATCGCCAAATCGCATAGCTTATTGCCAGCCCGGCAAAAGCAGCCAGAATAAGCAAGTGTTTCAAAATGTCTTGAGAAATTCGCCCGGATAGCAGCGTTCGTATAATCTCAACAACGTGTTGAAGGGGACGCCAGGCACGATAATCCTTCAATTTCCCCGATAAAGGCCCCGAGACCATATCCCAGCGCAAATAGATAAAATATTGGTTCGGCGAATCATCCCAAGAGGTACGTATCGGCTTGCGCCATACCAGAGCGTTGCGCCGCCATACTGCAACCCAGAGGCATAACGCATCAATCATCTCGTAACTCCCCCCTGTCAGCTTCAGAAACACATCTTCCAAATTTGATAGGCGATAGGAATAGCGTATGCCTACTCTTTCGTCCAAAGAGCGAACCAAACGCTCCAGATTTTCGCCGTAGCAGAAAAAAGTCTCCCCGACTTGCTCGAAACGGATGCCCTCCTGCAACGGCTGGCTGCGATGCCACGAGAAAACATCGTCTCCATAAACTTCCAACATCCTTGGTTCGATGCATTCCTGAATGAGGCGATCCGGCGTTTGGTCGGTCAGAATCTGACCGTGATCCATCAAGATAATGCGGCTACAGAGACGCTCCGCCTCGTCCATATAATGTGTCGTGAGTACGTCGTCAGCCCGTCTTTCTGAAGCTGTCTCAACATTTGCCAGATATTCTGGCGGATCTGAGGATCAAGTCCGGTGGTGGGCTCATCAAGAATTAGAAGTTCCGGCTGATTGATCAGCGCCCGAGCAATGGATAGGCGCCGCCTCATCCCCCCAAAGTTGGTTGATTCGGTAATGTGTCTTGTCTTCAAGTGCAGCCAAGGACAGGAGAAACGGTATCCGCGCATTGATTTCGGCACGCTTCAGACCGAAATGTTGACCGTACACCTTCAAGTTCTCGATCACTGTAAAATCCGGATCGAGGTTATCCTCTTGCGGCACAACACCAATCCTGAGCCGCATTTGCCGGGCACGAGCTGGAATTGAAAACCCCAAGACCCGCAGCCGTCCGGCGGTCGGAGGAACATTACCCACTAGCATATTGGGAGTCGTCGTTTTTCCGGCGCCGTTAGGCCCTAGAATTCCACAGAGCTCTCCGCGAGGGATCAAAAAGGAAACATAGTCGACTACACTCATCCCTCCATAGGACTTTGTCAGCTGACTGGCGAAAATAACGGCATCGGACATATGCATCACGGTCATGCAGCCAATTATCCGGAAAGTATTTCTGAGCTGGACAAGACCGGGAGGCAGTAATTGCCGAATTATACCGGACTAAACACTTGGATCGCGCTCGAGGTTGCTATTGGCAGGTCGGGACAAAATAAAGCCCCGTTGCCATTTAGGCGACGGGGCTTTGAGTAGGAGGTGCCTGGCGGTGACCTACTTTCGCACAGGGATCTGCACTATCATCGGCGCTGAGCGGTTTCACTTCCGAGGTCGGGATGGGGTCGGGTGGTTCCCGCTCGCTCTGGCCACCAGGCAAAACTGG